>Ga0255171_1000018_pt1 | contig 181206 bp, 177 predicted proteins | sample Atl_Yuk_RepB_8d_FD_183176 | JGI IMG/M metagenome (GOLD analysis project Ga0255171, IMG submission 183176) | Freshwater microbial communities from Altamaha River, Georgia, United States - Atl_Yuk_RepB_8d | ecosystem: Environmental > Aquatic > Freshwater > River | place: USA: Georgia | collected...
AAGGACGAAAGGGATTTGCCGGGCAGCCTGCAGATCACCATGACGGTCGCCACTCGCACGAGCGCCGATCCGACTTTGTCGGAATGTCAGCGCGCTGCTCTAGAAGCCGCACTCGCTCTTCTAAAGCGTGCAGGCGAAGAGACAGTGGACAGCCTGGAAGCGGCGCTGCGTCCGTAGGCCGGCCTGCGCCGACACGCCACTCACCGCCGATCGCCACTTTAGGGTCTGACACGACAAACCTCCTTGGTTGAGCGGGTGACGTTACACCGCGCGCCGCGACCGGTCAGCATCTATTCGGGTTTTATCCCGTTGACTTCGGGATACATCCCGCTATAGGTTTCGCCCGTCGGCCTCAGTCGGGCCGATCGGCGGCGCGATCGGCCCCGGCCCGTCCTTCCTCCCCCAATGTCGTGAGGCGGGTTGCCCCTTCCCGATCGCGCCGCCGGTTCCTCTCATTCCAGGAGCCGCGCGATGCCCGACACCTTCCAGAACGCTTCGACCCCGCACCAGCCTTCGACGCTCCCGGACAATGCTGCGCCTTGTCCTGACGCTCAGGGGGCCGAACGCCGTTCGGCCCACGAACGCCGTTCGGTCGCTCGACCGTCGGGCCTCCCCATCTTCTCGACCGAGCCGCTGACGACCGCCGAGAAGGCGCTGCTGCAGCTCACGGCCCGGGCGCATCGCCGGCTGGCGGACACGGTCGACCAGGCGCTGGCCGCCGGGCGCGTCGACGCCGCGCTGGCGGCGATGCAGGAAGCCACGCGCCTCGCCGAATCGGATGCCCGCATCGCGATCCTGCTGGGAAGCAACCGGTGATCGACCCCTTCCCGCCGCGGCGCGACCCCGGGCTCACCACCGACGAGGACGCGCCCTTCACCTGGGTCGACTGGCTGATGATGGCGGCGGCGCTGGTCGGCCTCGCGGTCATCCTGCTGACCGAGACGCGCCCGTGACCCGCCCTGTACTGACCCGCCCGGCGCTGACTCATCTCGGCGGCGACGTCGCTCTCGAGCGCCGCCTGCCCGACGGCCGCGCGATCGTGCGCTACCTCGACCGGCACGGGGCGCCGACCCCGTTCACCGCCGCCGCCTGGCCGCACGAGCTGCGCGGCATCGGCTGGCACATCGCCGAGATCAAGACGCGGATCGGCGCCCTGCCGTTGCAGGGCGCGCCGGCGATCAGCCCAACCCTCCCGCGAACCGAACCGTGCGCCCCGCAGCCGCGCGGCTTCCTCCACGCCCACTTCGCCGCTGCGGAAGACTGACAGGAACCCCCATGGCCAACACGTTCAAGTCGCCGCTGCAGAAGGCGGTCGTCGCCTGGCTCGCCGCCCATCCGGACGTCAGCATCGCCGAGCTTGCCCGCCGCGCCGAGATCGACAAGGGCGATCTCAGCAAGATCCGGAACGGCCTCAAGGCCTCGCTCAACATGGAGTCGGCCGTCAGCCTGGCCGCCGCCATGGGCACGACCGTCGAAGGCCTGCTCGGCGGCAAGGCCTCGCCAAGCGGCGACCGCAGCGACGGCGCGGCCCGCTGGATCCCGCTGGCCGAGATCGATCCCTCGCCCGACAATCCGCGCAAGGACTTCGACGCGGAGTCGCTGGCGCAGCTCGCCGCCTCGATCGCCGAGCAGGGCCTGCTGCAGCCGATCGTGGTGCGGCCGAAGGGCGAGCGCTTCGAGATCGTCGCCGGTGAGCGCCGCTATCGCGCACTCAAGATGAACGAGGCGACGCAGGCGCTTTGCCTGGTGCGCGACGGCGACGACGAGGCCACCACCCGGGCGCTGCGCATCATCGAGAACCTGCAGCGCGCCGACATCAAGCCCGTCGAGGAGGCCGACGCCTTCCTGGCTTTGGCCGAGCTGGATCCGAAGAAGTGGACCGCGACGACGATCGCGAAGGCGATCGGCATGTCGGACCGGTTCGTCGCCCAGCGCCTGAGCATCGCGCGCAACCTCGCGCCGGACCTGAAGGAGAAGCTGAAGGCCGGCGAGCTGAAGATCGAGATGGCGCGCGTCTTGGCCGGCTGGCCGCAGACGCTGCAGGCGAAGGTGCAGATGCACAGCTGGGCCGACGCCTCGCACATTCGCCGCCAGCTGGTCGACATGGTGGTTCCCGCGTCGCGCGCGGCCTTCGATCCCGCGCTCTACACCGGCGAGATCGTCGAGCACGACGGCGAGCGGCACTTCGTCGACCCGAAGGAGTTTCGGCGCCTTCAGACCGAGGCCGCCCGGGACGTCGTGGCGTCGCTGCACGAGGACTACCCGACCGCTTCCTTCGTCGGATCGGACGTGCTGAACGGCCGCTACGTCTGGGCCGATACGGGCGAGCGCATTTACCGATGGTCGGGCGAGCGCGAGACGCCGGTAGCGGCGCCGATGGCCGGCCTGTCCAAGGACGACGTCACGGCCCTGGTCTACCTCGACGACAGGACCGAGGAGATCGTCGTCCTGAAAGGTGTCGCGCTGGCCCCGACCGACGACAAGGCCGCGCGGGAGAGCGAGCGGGAGGAAGAGGCGCGCGCCACGCTGCGCGTCGACCAGGCAGAGAGCGAGGTCCGCGACGCGCTGATCGACCAGATGCCGACGCGCCCGCAGCTGGCGCAGGCACTGTTCGTCTACGGCGCCATCGGACATCTCGGCCAGGGACTCTACGTCGAGACCGACCCGAAGGACTATCTCGGACCCTGGAAGGCGCAGCTCGAGGGCATCCTCGAGATGGACGAGCATGGCTGGGAGCCCTACGACCCGCCGGCCCAAGGCGAGGACAGGCTCTGGATCTGGCTGCAGAAGCAGGGCCCGGAGCAGATCGAGCAGATGTTCTGCCGGCTGATCGGCCGCCTCGCCGCGCCCGTCCGCTACAGGGAACCCGGCGCGCCCCATCTGGCCGCCTTCAAGGCGCTCGGCGTGTCGATCCCCGAAGCCCTGCAGCAGGTCTATGACGAGGCCAAGGCCGACGCCGAGGAAGCCGCGGACGAAATCGAATTCGAAGACGACGGCGCCGACCAAGCGGAGGCGGCATGAACCTCGACCAGTACCTGGCCGCGCAGCGCGGGCCCGAGATCGAAACGCCGGTCGCCGTGCGCGGCGCCGGCGGCAAGCTGGAGTTCCATTCGTTGAACAGGATCCTCTACGGCCCGCCGCCGAAGGAGACGACGGCCAAGCTGGTGAAGCGCATGGCCGACGTCATCACCCGCTGCGTGACGACGAGCAGCGGCTGCACCGAGCGGGACCTGCTGGCCAACTTCACCGCGGCCGAGATCGAGACGCATGCCGAAGCAGCCTGGAAGGCCGCCGGCCTTCACCGCCTGGGAGAGACGCTGTGACGGTGGACCTTTGCGCCGGGCTGACGAGCGACGGCCGCGCCGTCGAATGGGTGACGCGCTCGACGCCGATCCCCGTGCGCGCGCTGCAGATCATGGTCGCCATGGAGTCGGAAGATCTCGGCATCCGCACCATGCGCCCCGACGATCTGGGGCTGAGCCGGACGGAAGCGGAACGGCTGTCAGGCGAGCCGCTGCTGTTCGCCACGACGGAGGGCTGACATGACCGACTTCACCGGCCACCTGCAGATCGGCGACGCCGATCTCGACGACCTGCTCTCCGCCCTGCGCCGGCACGATCGCGCCGACGCCGATCGGCTCCTCGAGCGCTGGACGACCAGCCAGCGAGACGATTACAGCGACGACGAGATCAGCGAGGACGATTGGTTCCCCGTCTCGCACCTCGACCACGAGCTCACGGCCTGGGTTCATCGCGAGGCCTCGGGCCACGTCGCCGACGGCCGCTTCGAGCATGCGCTCTGCCTGGTCGAGACCTACCGCCGTCCCTTCAAGGCCGCCGACATGGCGGCGCGCCTCACCCTCTCCCCCGGAGCCGACCGATGAAGTTCACCATGGAACGCGACGCCGCGCTGCGCGCCCTCACCCTCGCTACGCGCATCGTCGAGCGGAAGAACATGATCCCGATTCTCGGGCACGTGGCGATCGCGGCGTCGAAGAACCGGGTCTCGCTGGCCGCCACCAACATGGACCGATGGATGACGATCGAGCTCGGCGGCGCCACGACCCTGAAGCCCGGCTCGACGACGGCCAACGCCACGAACCTGCTGGCCTTCGTGCGGGCGACGGCGGCCGGCACGCAGATCGAGGTCGAGCTGATCGACGAGAAGCTGGTGATGCGGGCCGGCCGGGCCCGGGCGACGCTGCTCACCCTGCCCGTGACGGATTTTCCGGTGCTGAAGGCGGAGAAGGTCTCGGCCGAGGTCCTGGTCGCCGGCGATCTGCTGGCGCACGCGATCGGCCAGGTGGCGCATGCCCAGTCGGACGAGGAGGCGCGCTTCTACCTGAACGGCATCTACCTGCACGACCGCGCCGGCAGACTGGGCCTGGTCGCCACCGACGGATACCGGCTGGGCCTCGCGATCGTCGAGCCGTCGAAGCCCCTGCCCGGGAACCTGCCCGGCATCATCCTGCCGCGCGCGGCGGTGCCCGAGCTGCTGCGCATCGCCACCGAGGCGAAGCAGGACGAGCTGACGCTCGAGATCTCGCCGAACTGGCTGCGGGTCGCCCATGGCGATTTCGAGTTCAGCACCCGGCTGGTCGACGGCACCTTCCCCGACTACGAGCGCGTGATTCCCCGGCAGAACGATTGCCGGTTCAGCGCCGGCCGCGTGGCCTTCGCCGGCGCCGTCGCGCGCTGCGCCACCATCGGCGACGGCACCAGCGGCATCGGGCTGAAGATCCACAAGGGCAGCGCCGAGCTGACCCGCAAAGTCCAGGACGCCGGCGAGGTCAGCGACGAGCTTGAGGTCGGGGTGACGGGCGAGCCGTCCCAAACCGGCTTCAACAGCAGCTACATGTCGGCCGCGCTCGACGCCCTCGCCTGCCCCGACATCGACGTCGAGTTCACCCCCGGCGGCCCGATCGTGCTGCGCCGCTCGACCGACCCGAAGGACGGCGAGGTGCAGCTCGTCATGGCGATGCGGGTTTGAGGAGGAGCGGGATGCTTGAGATCCGTATTCGGCGTTTCTATCGCTGCGATGAAGGCACCGTCGTGCCGTCTCACACCTACACGGTTGACGACGTGGCGCACCCGCCGAAGCCGCTCAGTCTCCTGCAATTTGCGGAGAAATTCGACGCCGAACTTGCCGACATGCCGGGCACGAACATGCGCCTGATGACCGAGGCAGAGGTGGATGAATACTTGGCCGAAGAAGATGCCGAAGAGGGCCGCCCATGACCTGCGCTACTTCATCGACTGAGGCAGACAGGGGCGACGACTCCAGATGGACGCCGCGCCGGCGCCGCGCCAACGGCGTCGACCTGTACTGCTCACCGCGCTGCGGAGGCGGTTGTACCTGGGCTGACTACAGGCTCGCGCACAAGGATGGTGCCGGGTTGGCGCGCAGGCTCGGCGCCGGCTGGACTGTGGAGGTCTGGGAGAATCTGGGCTGGCACTACCAGGCCGTGTCGCCGTGCGGTCGCTTCAAGGTCTCCTGCGATCCCGGGAACGGCTATCGCGGCTCGACCTTCACGGCCTTCCTGGGCGATACCGGCGGCCATTGCGGCGGCACATGGGCAAAGACAGCCGACACGCCGGAAGAAGCCATTCTCGCCGTGGCGCGCGAAGCCGTTGCCGATCTCCACAAGATTGGCGCCGTGTTCCTCGACATGCCGTTTGAGGCGCGACTTGCATCACCACCGCGTGCAAACGTCACCGTGCGGGCTCCCGGGCCTCGGAAGGCCCTGCCGCCCGCCCATGCCGAGCAAGACTCGGCATGACCCCCGCCGAAGCGAACGCCGTTCGATGGAGCCTGCTGGCCGTGGCGACGCTCGCCTTCGCCGCGGGCCCGGCCGACGTCGATCGCTGGCGCCAGGACAACGGCCGCTACCTCGAGCGTATCCGAGCACGCTATCCGCACCTGCACGATCTGATCGAGGAGGCGGCGGCCGCGATCATGGGAAGAAGGCGGGACCCCGATCTCGAGCAAGTCCGCGCGCGCTATCCGCATCTGCACGCGCTGATCGAGGAAGCCGCCGGCGCGATGTCGGCCGGCTGATCCACATGGCCCGCCGCCCCATCCCGAAGAGCGAGTGCCGCCTGCTCTCCCGGGCCGACGCACGGCGCTATTGCGGCGGCCTCGGCGACGAGCGGTTCGACCGTGAGGTCGGGCCGCATGTCACGCCCCGGCTCATCGGCAGCGAGCGCTTCTACGACCGGCTCGAACTCGACGCCTGGGTTGACCGGCTGGGCGGCACGGACCAGCGTGGCGACACTGACTGGCTGGCGAAGGTGAAGGATGACCTCGATTCGCGTCCGCGGACTCAATCGCGTCACGGCTAAGGGCCGCGTCTATTACTACCACCGCGCGACCGGAAAGCGCATCCAGGCCGACCCGTCCGATGCGGCGGCCTTCGCGACCGAAGTCGCCGCGCTCAATGCCGGCACGATCCGGGAGCGCATTGCCAGCAAGCCGGGAACGGTCGGCGGGCTGATCGCCGCCTATCGCGCGAGCTCGGCCTTCCAGGAACTGGCACCGGACACCCGCAAGGGCTACCAGCGCGCCTTCGATGCCCTGAAGCCGATCGACGGCATGCCGGTGCACCAGCTCGACCAGGCCTTCCTCCTCGCGCTGCAGGAAGAGATCTACAAGACGCGCGGCCGATGGCTGGCGAACATGACGGTCACGGTCCTGTCGATTGTGCTGGGCTGGGGCGTGCCGCGCGGCATCGTGAGCGGCAACGCTGCTGCCGGCGTGCCGAAGATCCGCCGGCGGCGCGGTGCGCCGGTGGCCAACCGATCGTGGACGGCGCAGGAGATCAACGCCGTGCTGAAGGCGGCGACCGGCGGGCTGCGCAAGGCGATCGCGCTGGCCTACTACGCCGGCCTGCGGAAGAAGGACGTCGTCGAGCTGCCCTCGACCGCACGCTCGAAGGGCCTCATCGAGACGACGCAGAGCAAGACCGGCCACGAGCTGTCGCTGTTCGAAGCCCGCCGCCTGACGGCGATCCTCGACGCACCTGACGCCAAGCCCGGGCCAACCGTGGTCGTGAACCAGGCCGGCCAGCCCTACACCCGCGACGGACTCGACAGCGTCTTCGACAGGCTGAAGCGCAAGCTGGTGGACGCCGGCACGATCCGCCCCGGCCTGACCTTCCACGGCCTGCGCAAGAGCCTCGGCAAGCGGGCGGCCGACGCCGGCTTCAGCGAGAACGACATCGCTGCCACCCTGGGCCACGCCAGCCCGGCGAGCGCCCGGCCCTACACAATCGAGGCCGCCCGCTCGAGCGGCGCGCGACGGGTCATCAAGGCGCTGGATCGGAAGCCGAGAACGTGAACGGAACGAGAAAGTGCAAAACCCTGCGAGGAGGCTTGCAAAACATGGTCCCGAATCGATGCCTATTTCAGGCTAAGTCATTGAAAAGAAATGGTGCCCAGGGGCGGAGTCGAACCACCGACACTGCGATTTTCAGTCGCATGCTCTACCAACTGAGCTACCTGGGCACATCGTTCGTTGGCGGCCGGGCTTATAGGACGGGCTAGCCCCGCTGTCCAGACGTGCCGCCGCCCCTCTCGTCGAGGTCTTCGTCGCCTGGCCCCTCGTCGGTCGGAATGCGGTAGCCCTCCTTCAGCCAGCGGCCGAGGTCGATGTCGGCGCAGCGCTTGCGGCAGAAGGGCTTGTACTTCGGGTCCGCAGGCTGTCCGCAGGTCGGGCATTTCGGTTCGATGCGCACGGCGCGCAGCGTCGGGGTCCGGTCAGTCATCGCTCTTTTCCAGCGCTTCGAGCTGGGCTGCCAGGGTCGGGCCGCGCCGGGCGCGGGTCAACTCGAACAGGCCGAGCCGGGTGAAACCGTAGATCTGGGTCGGTACCGAGTCGTTCGCCAGATGCTCGGCCAGCACCGCCTGGACCTTGTCGCGGTCGTAGGCGCTGCGCATGGTCACGAAATCGATCACCACCGCGCCCGCGATGTTGCGCAACCGGAGCTGCTGGGCGATCGCCGGCGCCGCCTCCAGGTTGACGTCGACCGGCCGGCGCGGCGCACGGCCCTGGCGGCCGCCGGCTGCGGCGCTGTCGACGTCCACCGCGCACAGCGTCTCGCCGGGCTCGAACAGCACCTCGACCCCGCTCTGCAGGACGATGCGCGGCGCCAGGGCGGTGTCGATCTGGCCGGCGACGTCGTCGATGTCGAAGGCCGGCATCGTGCCGTTGTGCCAGCGCACCCGGATCTTCTCGCCGAGGCGGTCCATCCTGTCCTGCAGCGCGCGCGCCATGGCGCGGTCGTCGAGAATCACCTCCTCGAGGCCCGCGCCATGATCGCGCAAGGCCCGCGCGATCGGATCGCGCTCGCCGGGGATGCGCGACGACAGGTCGGCCGGCGGCTCGACGTCGAGCGCGAGGCGCCGGATCTTCTCCCAGCGTTCGAGCACGCGCGTGGCGTCGACCTGCAGGGCCTCGGCGGTGGCACCGGCGGCGGCGGTGCGCAGCACGATCCCGCCGTCCAGCAGGCCCTCGACATGGCCGCGCAGCCGGTCGCGCTCGGATTCGCCTTCGATGCGGCGGGAGAAGGTCACGCCGGCGCCGTTGGGATGATAGACGAGATAGCGGCCGCTGATGGCGATGTTCATCGACAGGCGCGGACCCTTGTCGCCCTCGCCGTCGTTGCGCACCTGCACGAGGACCGGTGCACCGAGCGGCGGCCAGCCGTCGACGCCCGACAGGTCCGCAGCCCGCAAGAAGCCCGCGCGCTCGATTCCGATATCGACGAAGGCCGCATCGAGATCGGGCATCACGCGCTCCAGGCGGCCGAGGAAGATTCCCTCGACCCTCGACGGCTTGTCACGACGCACCACCTGCAGCTCGACCAGGCGGCCCTCCGTCACCAGCGCCATCAGGAATGCCGTGGGCAGGACATGGCAGACGAGCCGATCGACGCGGCTCACGGCCGCGCATCCTTCAGCAGCGCAACCGTTTCGAACAGCGGCAGCCCGACGACGTTGCTGTACGAGCCCGACAGGAAGGCGACGAAGGCGGCAGCGCGGCCCTGGATGGCATAGCCACCGGCCTTGCCCTGCCACTCGCCGCTCGCGAGATAGTCATCGATCTCGGCCGCCTCGAGGCGCTTGAAGCGCACGATCGTTTCGACCAGGCGCGTCCGCACGCGGCCGTCGGGACCGGCCACGGCAACGCCGCCCAGCACGCGATGGCGGCGGCCCGACAGTCTCGCGAGGCAGTCGCGCGCCTCGGCCTCTTCTTCCGTCTTCGGCAGGATGCGGCGACCGCAGACCACGACGCTGTCGGCCGCCAGCACGAGGGCGCCAGCGTGACGCTCCTTCACGACGGCGAGTTTCGCCTCGGCCATGCGCAGCGCATAGGCGCGCGGCAGTTCGCCCGCCCGGGGCGTCTCGTCGATGTCGGCAGGATCGATCGTCGCGGGCTCGTATCCGACCTGTCGCAACAGGTCGAGCCGTCGCGGAGACGCGGAGGCCAGTACGAGCGGGGGGATCGGCGAGGCGCGCAACGCCTACTTGAAGCGGAAGGTGATGCGGCCCTTGGTCAGGTCGTAGGGCGTCATTTCGACGGTGACGCGGTCGCCTGCCAGAACGCGGATGCGGTTCTTGCGCATCTTGCCCGAGGTGTGGGCGAGAATGACGTGGTCGTTGTCGAGCTTCACGCGGAACATCGCGTTGGGCAGCAACTCGGCCACGACGCCCGTAAATTCGATCAAGTCTTCTTTGGCCATCCGGCCTCCGGCTGGGGTGAATTTCTGGGAAAGCGGCCGGAAAATGGGCCGCAGGAGGGGGTAAGTCAATGGCGGCGCGCCGAACGGACGGGGACGGCCGGCCTTCTCACGCGACCCCGCCTCCCCTATACAGAGCGCGGCTACGGACGCCCGGGAAAGAAGGACCAGCAGAAGATGAACTCAACGTGCATGTCCGGCCTTGTGGCCGCCCTGCTCCTGGCGCCGGCACTTGCCTTCGCCCAGGCAACGCCGGCACCCGCGGCACCGCCCAACGCCATCACCCATCCCGCCCAGAAGACGATCGGCAAGCCGGCCAAGCGGCAGTATTCGACGGCCCTGATCGTCATCAATGCCCGCGGCGCCAAGCTCGACGGCCAGAAGCTGGTGCTCGACGGCGTGTTGCCGACGGCGACCCTGTTCACCAGCCGCCCGAAGCGCTCGGTCGGCCACATGGTGACGCCGGACATGGCCGAGATCTGGCGCACCGGCAGCTTCGCCAAGGATCCGCCGAACGCCACCGTCTCCGTCTTCCACAAGGACGGCGGGAACGTGTCGGACCTGGTCGTCACCCTGAAGACCGCGAAGCTCGAGGGCGAGAAGCTCACCTTCGACGTCGACGTGCTGGAGGGCAGCCTCGGCGCCGCCGACGGTCCGGCCTCGGTGTTCATCGACACGATCTGGTTCGGCATCGGCTCGCACGGCGCCCAGTATTACGGCCAGAGTCAGACGACCGGCGGCGAGACGCCGGCGATCGGCGACCCGGACGGCACCAGCACCTTCAGCGGCTGGTCCAATCCTTCGCCGACACACCCCGTCAATCCGTATGGCGGCGGCTACGCCGGTGGTGGCGGCGGCTACAACAGCGGCGCCGGCGCGCCGCCTCCGCCCGACATCGATCCGCGCTACCAGCAGCGCTACAACGCGCCCAGCTGCGGCAAGCCGCCCCTCCTGCCCTGCTACTGAGCCGCACGGTGATCCCCATGAAGACCTTCCGACTCTCCGTCGCCCTCGCGGCGGCCGCCGCCACGCTCGGCCTTGCCTTCGGCGCCGCCGCGCAGAACCAGCCGGCCGCGCCGGCCGCCTCCTCGGTGCAGGGCCTGCCCAAGGTGGTCGGTGCGGCGCGCCATCCGCGCCTCATCCCCTCGATGTTCGTGCTGAACGCCCGCGCCGCCAAGCTGCAGGACAACAAGCTGATCCTCGAAGGCATCGCACCCAGCGTCATCGTGTTCGCCGACCGCCCGGTGCGCTCGGCGGGCCACGCGATGCTGTCGCACGTGCTCGAGGAGTGGACGCTGAAGGCGCCCAACTCCTTCGCCAAGGATCCGCCCAACGCCACGGTGTCGGTACTGAACAAGGCGAAGGCCAGCGTCGTCGATGCCGTCGTCACGCTGAAGTCGCCGAAGCTCGAAGGCGACAAGTTGACCTTCGATGTCGACGTGCTCGAGGGCGACCTCGCGGGTGCCGATGGCGGCGCCTCGGTGTTCATGGACCTCGTCAACCTGCCCGCACGGCATCACAGCCCGCATCGCGCGGCCTGGTACGCGGGCGCCGAAGGCACGCGCTGACGCCGAACGGTCTCAGACCGTGGGCGTGATCGGGATTCCGAAGCGCGCCTTCAGTCGGGCCAGGACCTGGTCGCGGGTGTGGCGGTAGGCGTCGAGCCGCATCTCCCGCGATCCTTCCACGGCGCTGGGGTCGGGCATCGGCCAATACTCGACCTCGGTCGCCGTTCCGCGCGTGAATTCCAGCGCGCTGTGATGCGCTTCCGGCGACAGGGTGACGATGAGCTCGAACGACGCGGCATCGACGTCGTCGAAGGTCTTCGCATGGTGGCGGTGGACGTCGATGTCGATCTCGTCGAGCGCGGCAACCGCGAACCCATCGACCTCGGTCGCGCGCACGCCCACCGAATCGATATAGACCCTGTGCCCGTAGAGCCGCTTGGCCAACGCCTCGGCCATCGGCGACCGGACGGAATTCTCGCTGCAGGCGAAGAGCAGGCTGGACGGCAGTCCGATCATCGCCCCGGCCCGCTCACGATTTGATGTGCAGGGCGCAGATCAGGGTGAACAGCCGCCGGGCCGTGTCGTGGTCGACCTCGATCTTGCCGTCGAGCCGCTCGCGCAGCAGGTCCGAGCCCTCGTCGTGCAGGCCGCGCCGTCCCATGTCGAGCGCCTCGATCTGCGACGGGCCGAGCTTCTTGATGGCGGCGTAGTAGCTCTCGCAGATGAGGAAGTAGTCCTTCACGACCTTGCGGAACGGGGTCAGCGACAGGACGATGTCGCGCAGCTTCTCGTCGGCCTCGTTGCGCACGTCGAACACCAGCCGCTGCTCGTAGATGCCGATGCGCAGCCGGTAGGGCCCGGGCTGGCTGCCGACCAGATGGAAGTCGTTCTCCTCCATCAGGTCGAACAGCGCCACCGCCCGTTCGTGCTCGACTTCCGGCGTTCGGCGCGCGACCGAGTCCTCGTCCAGCACCACGTCGACGATGCGCCGCGTCTTGTCGGTCGCTGCGGTCGGCATGGCTAGCGTCCCAGCCGGAGAGAGACCGAACGGCCATGGGCGCCGAGCCCTTCGGCATCGGCGAGCGCCACGGCGGACGGGCCCAGGGCTGCCAGCGACTGCGGCGTGCAGCTGACCAGCGATGTCCGCTTCAGGAAGTCGGCCACGCCAAGCCCGCCGGAGAAGCGCGCGGCGCGCGAGGTCGGCAGCACATGGTTGGTGCCGGCGACATAGTCGCCGATCGCCTCGGGCGTGTGACGGCCGAGGAAGATCGCACCGGCATGCCGCAGCTTCTGCGACAAGGCCTCGGCCTCCGGCATCTCCATCGCCAGTTCGACATGCTCGGCGGCAATGGCGTCGATGATGGGCGGCGCAGCGGAGAAGTCCGGCACCAGGATCACGGCGCCATTGTCGCGCCAGCTGGAGGCGGCGATCTCGCCACGGGCCAGCACTTTCAACTCGGCCTCGACGGCGCGCATGACGGCATCGGCAAAGGCCGCATCGTCGGCGATCAGCACCGATTGCGAAGACGGATCGTGCTCGGCCTGAGACAGGAGGTCGGCGGCGATCCAGGCCGGATCGTTGTGCCGGTCGGCGACGACGAGGATTTCCGAAGGCCCGGCGATGAGGTCGATGCCGACCTGGCCGAACACCCGGCGCTTGGCGGCCGCGACATAGGCATTGCCCGGCCCGGTGATCTTGTCGACCGGACGGATCGATTCCGTGCCGTAGGCGAGTGCGGCCACCGCCTGCGCGCCGCCGATGCGCCAGATTTCGTCAGCGCCCGCGATCTGTGCAGCCAGCATGACCAGCGGATTGAGCGTGCCGCCGGGCGTCGGCACCACCATCACGATGCGGCCCACGCCCGCGACACGGGCCGGCACGATGTTCATCAGCACCGAGGACGGGTAGGCCGCCGTGCCGCCCGGGACGTAGACGCCGGCGGCATCCACCGGCCGGTAGCGCGCCCCGAGCCGCGTGCCGGTGGCGTCGGTGAAATCGACGTCCTTCGGCATCAGCGCGCGGTGGAAGGCCTCGATGCGCCCGGCGGCGAAGGCCAGCGCATCGCGCTGGGCCGCCGGGACCTGCGCCGCCGCCGCGTCGCGCTCGGCGTCGGAGATCCGCATGTTGGCTGCCGTGATGCCGTCCCAGTCGAACTTCGCGGTGTAGTCGACCACGGCCGCGTCGCCGCGCGCACGCACGTCGGCGACGATGCCGGCGACCACGCGGTCGACATTCTCGTCGGTATCCCGATTGCGCCCGAGGAAGGCCGAAAATTCCTTTTCGAAACCCGGCGCCGAAGCGGCGAGCCTAAGCGGCACGGGGCACCCCGAGGGCGACTTCGCGGAAACGGTCGATCCAGTGCCCGACCTGCGCGGGCCGCGTTTTGAGGGCGGCGCGGTTCACGATGAAGCGCGAGGTGATGTCGGCGATATGCTCGATCTCGACCAGCCCGTTATCCTTCAACGTGCGGCCGGAATCGACGAGATCGACGATGCGATGGCTGAGGCCGAGCGACGGCGCGAGTTCCATCGCGCCCGACAGCTTGACGCACTCCGCCTGCACGCCGCGCGCGGCGAAGTGCCGGCGCGTGACCTCGGGATACTTGGTGGCGATGCGGACGTGACTCCAGCGGCGCGGATCGTCCCGGCCCGCCATTTCCACCGGCTCGGCAACCGCCAGCCGGCACTTGCCGATACCGAGATCGATCGGGGCGTAGATCTCCGGATAGTCGAACTCCATCAGGACGTCGGCGCCGGCAATCCCGAGATGGGCAGCACCGAAGGCCACGAAGGTCGCCACGTCGAAGGAGCGCACCCGGATGATGTCGAGGTCGGGATGGTTGGTCGCGAAGCGCAGCTGGCGGGCGTCGGGATCGGCGAACGCCGGCTCCGGGACGATTCCGGCAGCCGCGAAGACGGGGCCGGCCTCCTTGAGGATACGACCCTTGGGCAGCGCCAGGATGAGTTTCTCGTTAGCGTCGCGCGACACGACTTGTCTCCAGTAACGAATGCCCGCCCCTGATCGGAGCCGGAAAGGCTATTCGACCGGGTGGGCGGGCTTCCACGGGGTGGGCCAAGGCTCCCCGACATCCCCCAAATGGCATGCGAGCCGGCCGATTTCCAGCCGTATGGCCCGTCCCGCCGAAAAGCGCAGCAGGACTGAATGGTCATTCTCCAGCACCACGGCGAGCAATTCCAGCATCCGGTCGGGCTCGGCCGTGGGGATGTCATGGTGCCGCACGGCCGCCACGTCGTTGAAGACCAGGGCGGAATGGGTCCGGGTATGGCCGGTTGCCTGTCCCGGATCGGCTTCCCACCGGAAACGGTTGAGCAACAGGACGAAGCGACTCTCGTCCTTCAGGTAGGCGCAGTCTCGGACCGCCACCAGCGCGTCCTGGACGGCAGCCGAAATGATGGCCAGGTCGTCGGCGTCGAGCGCGGACAGTTTCAGCTTGGCCGTCATGCGTCCTAGCCCTTCAGCCGCTCGATGTCGGCACCGCAGGCGCCGAGCTTCTCCTCCAGGCGCTCGAAGCCGCGGTCGAGGTGGTAGACGCGATGCAGCATCGTGTCGCCCTCGGCCGACAGGGCCGCGATCGCCAGCGACACCGAGGCGCGCAGGTCGGTCGCCATGACCTCGGCACCGCGCAGCTTGGGCACGCCACGCACCAGCGCCGACTGGTGATGGATGGTGACGTTGGCGCCCATGCGCGCCAGTTCCGGCACGTGCATGAAGCGGCTCTCGAAGATCGTCTCGGTGATCATCGACGCACCTTCTGCGCGGGTCATCAGCGCCATCATCTGGGCCTGCAGGTCCGTCGGGAAGCCGGGGAACGGCTCGGTCATCACATCGACCCCGTGCAGTGCGCCGTTGGTCCGGTGCACGCGCATCCCGCGCTCGGTGTCCTCGAGCGTCACGCCGGCCGCGCGCAGGCTCGCCGCCACCGTGTCGATCAGGTCGACACGGCCGCCGATCAGCTCGACGTCGCCTGCCGTCATCGCGACGGCCATGGCGTAGGTGCCGGTCTCGATACGGTCGGGAATGACCGAATGCTCGATGGGCTTGAAGGAGGTCACGCCCTCGATGGTGAGGGTCTCGGTGCCGATGCCGCCCACCGGGACGCCCATCGCCGACAGGCATTCGGCGAGATTGGCGATCTCGGGCTCGCGGGCGGCATTGTCGAGCACGGTCGTGCCCTTGGCCAAAGCCGCCGCGATCATCAGGTTCTCGGTGGCCCCGACCGAGACCTTCGGGAAGGTGTAGCGCGCACCCTTGAGGCCCTTGGGCGCGCGCGCGACCATATAGCCGCCGTCGATGTCGATCTCCGCGCCCATCGCCCGCAGGCCGGCGATGTGCAGATCCACGGGCCGCGCGCCGATGGCGCAGCCGCCCGGCAGCGACACCCTGGCCTGGCCCTCGCGCGCCAGCAGCACGCCCAGCACCAGCATCGACGCGCGCATCTTGCGCACGATGTCGTAGGGTGCGGTCGTAGAGCTGATGTTCGACGCCTTCAGCACCATCGTCGTGCCGTGGCTGTGACCGTTCTCGCCGGCGGTCGCCTCGATCTCCACCCCGTGCTGGCGCAGCAACTGCATCATGGTGGTGATGTCGGCCAGGCGGGGTACGTTGTGCAGGGTTAGCGGCTGGTCGCTCAGCATCGAGGCCACCATCAGCGGCAGGGCCGCATTCTTGGCGCCGGAGATCCGGATCTGGCCCTTGAGCTGGCGGCCACCCCTGATGCGAATTCTGTCCATGGTCGCCTCCGCTCAGATTTTCGGCAGGGTGACGCCGCGCTGGCCCTGATACTTGCCGGCCTTGTCGCGATAGGAGACCTCGCAGGGCTCGTTGCCCTGGAGGAAGAGGAACTGGCAGGCGCCCTCGTTGGCGTAGATCTTCGCGGGCAGCGGCGTGGTGTTGGAGAACTCCAGGGTCACGTGTCCCTCCCACTCCGGCTCGAGCGGCGTCACGTTCACGATGATGCCGCAACGTGCATAGGTGGACTTGCCGACGCAGATCACGAGCACGTCACGGGGGATGCGAAAATATTCGACGGTCCGCGCCAGCGCGAAGGAATTGGGCGGGATGATGCAGACTTCGGTATTGCGGTCGACGAAGCTCTGCTGGTCGAAGTTCTTGGGGTCGACCACCGACGAGTTGACGTTGGTGAAGATCTTGAAGTCGGTGCCGACCCGGGCGTCGTAGCCGTAGGACGACAGGCCATAGGAGATGACGCCTTCGCGCTTCTGGGCGTCGACGAAGGGCTCGATCATGCCCTTCTCCTGCGCCATGCGGCGGATCCAGCGATCGGAAAGAATGCTCATGTGAGGGCGCTTCTAAACGAGGGAGGGGGTCGGCTCAACCGCCGGTCTTGCCTGGGGCGGGGCCGACGCCCGGGCCGGACCTCAGGCCTGTGTCCGCGGGCTTCGGGCCATGCCCCTTGGCACGCGCCTGCGCCTTGCGCCGCTTGAGGTTTTCGCGCAGAGCAGCAGCGAGCCGTTCAGCGCGTTCGTCCTTCTCCGGAACAGGTTTCGAGGGGGCCGCCATGGTCGGGAGGATACACCATTGATCGAGGCCCTGCGTACGCCGGATGAGCGGTTCGGCAATCTTCCGGATTGGCCCTTCGAACCGAACTACCTGGAGCGGCCCGACGGGCTGCGCCTGCACTATGTCGACGAGGGCCCCCGGAATGCTGGGAAAACCTTCCTCTGCCTGCATGGCCAGCCCACCTGGAGCTACCTGTACAGGCGCATGATCCCCCATTTCACGGCGGCCGGGCACCGGGCCGTGGCGCCGGATTTCCTGGGGTTCGGCCGCTCGGACAAGCCGAAGGACGAGGCCCTCTATACGTTCGAGTTCCATCGCGACACGATGCTGGGCGTGATCGAGGCTCTCGACCTCCGCAACATCGTGCTGGTCGTGCAGGACTGGGGCGGCCTGATCGGTCTGACCCTGCCGATGGCCGTACCCGAACGCTATGCGGCGCTGTTGGTCATGAACACCGACCTCGGCACGGGCGATCGCCCGCTCGGCCAGGGGTTCCTCGCCTGGCGCGACTTTTCCAACCGCAATCCCGACCTGAACATCGCCGCCCTGATGAAGCGTGCCTGTCCGCATCTCTCCGATGCCGAAGCGGCCGCCTATGCCGCGCCCTATCCCGATTCGTCCTTCAAGGCGGGCGTCCGACGGTTCCCCAACCTGGTGCCCGACCGGCCGGAGGCCGGCGGCGCTGCCCTGTCCCGCGAGGCCCGGACCTTCTGGCGCGAGCGCTGGACCGGCAGGAGCCTGATGGCGATCGGCCTGAAGGATCCCGTCCTCGGCCCGCCGGTGATGCACGAACTTCACACCGTCATCCGCGATTGTCCGCCGCCCCTGGAAATCGCCGACGGCGGACACTTCGTGCAGGAATGGGGCGATGAAATCGCCCTCGAGGCCCTGAAGGCGCTGTAGCTCAGTCGCCCGCCGCCGGAGCCTCGACGGGCTCGCCGGCACCGCGCTTCTTCGAATGGTCCGCCGCCAGCATGACGTAGACGGCCGGCACCACGAACAGGGTGAACAGCGTGCCGACCGTGAGGCCGCTGGCGATCACCAGGCCCATCGAGAAGCGCGACAGGGCGCCGGCGCCGGTGGCCACGATCAGCGGCACGACGCCTAGCACCATCGCCGCCGTGGTCATCAGGATCGGCCGCAGACGGATGGCGGCGGCCTCCTGGATCGCTTCGCGCCGCGACTTGCCGGCCTCCTGCAGTTCGTTCGCCACTTCGACGATCAGGATGCCGTGCTTGCTGATCAGGCCCATGAGCGTGACCAGGCCGACCTGGGTATAGATGTTCAGGGTCGCGCCCGGCATGCCCACGGTGCTCAGCGCCATCAGGAAGATGAGCGCCCCCGCGATCGACATTGGCACCGAGAAGAGGATGATCAGCGGATCGCGGAAGCTCTCGAACAGCGCCGCGAGCGAAAGGTAGATGATGATCAGCGCGAAGCCGAAGGTGACGATGAAGCCGCCGCTCTCCTGGATGAACTGACGCGACGCGCCGCCATAGTCGATCGAGTAGCCCTGCGGCAGCGTGCGTTGCGCCAGGTCCTTCAGGGTCTGCAGCGCCTCGGCCTGGGAAACGCCCGGGAAGGCGACGCCCTGGATGGTGGCGCTGTTGAGCTGCTGGAAATGGTTGAGCGACTGCGGGATCGCCTTGGTGGCGATCGAGGCCACGGTCGACAGCGGCACCGTCGTGCCGTCGCCCGCCTTGATGTGATAGTCGAGGATCTGGTCGATATTCTGCCGCGACGACTGCTGGACCTGCGGGATCACCTTGTAGGACCGACCGTCGAGGGCGAAGTAATTGACGTAGCCGCCGCCCAGCATCGAGCCCAGCGCGCCGCCGATGTCGCTCATCTTCAGGTCCAGCGCCGAGGCCTTGTCGCGATCGATCACGACCGTGGCCTGGGGCGCGTCGATCTTGAGGTCGGTGTTGAGGAAAATGAAGCGACCGGTGGCGAGCGCCTCCTGCAGGAACTTCTGCGCCACATCGTTCAAGGCCTCGAAGCCGCCGGTCGTGTTGATCACGAACTGGATCGGCAGGCCGGTCGAGCCCGGCAGCGGCGGCGGCTGGAAGGCCACGACCTGCGCGCCGGCGATGCCCGCCAGCTCCTGCTGCACGATCGGCTGCAGCTGGTTCGAGGTCATCTTCCGCTGGTCCCACGGCTTCAGCACGTAGCCCGCGATCGACTGGCCGGGGACGTCGAGCTGGAACACGTGATCCGTCTCCGGATGGCTGGCGCCGATCCGGTAGATCTCGCGCGAGTAGATCTGGCGCTGGTCGATGGTCGAGTTGGGCGCCGAGGTCGCAAAGCCGATGATGATGCCCTGGTCCTCCTGCGGCGCGAGCTCGCTGCTGGTGGCCGAGTAGAGGAAATAGATGCTCCCGAGCACCAGCACCGCAAAGGTCGCCGTCACCGGCAGATAATTCAGGCTTCCGGTGAGCCAGCGCGAATAGCCCCGCCGCAGCCGGTTGAACACGGCGTCAATGCCGCGGATCAGGCGCGCCTCCCAGCCGCGATCCTCGTGGCCGTGCGGCTTCAGCATCCGCGAGCACATCATGGGCGACAGCGTCAGCGCCACGACCCCCGAGATGGTGACGGCGCCCACCAGGGTGAAGGCGAACTCGGTGAACAGCGCGCCCGTGAGGCCGCTCTGGAATCCGATCGGCACGTAGACCGCGATCAGCACCACGGTCATGGCGATGATCGGCCCACCCATCTCGCGCGCCGCCTGGATCGCGGCCGGGAAAGGCTTCTGCCCCTCCTCGAGGTGGCGGTTCACGTTCTCCACCACGATGATTGCGTCGTCGACCACCAGGCCGATCGCCAGCACCAGCGCGAGCAGCGTCAGGAGATTGATGGAGAAACCGAAGGCCGCCATCATGGCGAAGGTGCCGATCAGCGACAGCGGAATGGCGATCACGGGAATGATCACCGAGCGGATCGAGCCCAGGAAGGCGAAGACGACCAGGGTCACGATGACCAGCGCTTCGACCAGGGTGCGGACCACCTCCTCGATCGAGCTGTTCACGAACTCGGTCGAATCATAAATGATCTGCCCGTTCAGCCCCTGCGGAAGCTGCGCCTGGATCCCCGGGAAGACATCCTTCACCCCCTTGATCACGTCGAGCAGGTTGGCGGCCGGCGCGACCTGGATGCCGATATAGACCGCCTTCTGCCCATCGAAGCTCACTTCCGATTCATAGTCGTCGGAGCCCAGCGTCACGTTTGCGACGTCGCTCAATCGGACGATCGCCCCCTTGTCCTGCTTCAGTACGAGGTTGCGGAACTCCTTCAGGGAGCTCAGCGCCGTCGAGGCCTTCAGCGTGACCTGCACCATCTGGCCCTTGGTCGTCCCGAGGCCCGCGATGTAGTCGTTCGCCGTCAGTGCCTGCCCGACATCGGCCGCGGTCAGGCCGTAGGCGGCGAGCTTCTGCGGGTCGAGCCAGGCGCGCAGCGCGAAGTTCTTGGCCCCCAGCAGCTCCGCTGTCTGCACGCCTTCGACCGCCTGCAGCCTGGGCTGTACGACGCGCACCAGGTAGTCGGTGATCTGGTTGGGCGCCAGCTCCGTGCTGTTGAAGCCGATATACATCGCGTCGATCGTCTGGCCGACCTTCACCGTCAGCACCGGCTGCTGCGTGCCCGCGGGCAGCCGATTCAGCACCGAGCTCACCTTGGTGTTGATCTCGGTCAGCGCCTTGCTCGAATCGTAGTTGAGACGCAGATACACCGTGATCGTGCTGACGCCGCTCTGGCTGGTCGACGTCATGTAGTCGATGCCGTTGGCCTGGGCGATCGCCTGCTCCAGCGGCGTTGTGATGAAGCCCGCGATCACGTCGGGATCGGCGCCGTAGTAGGTCGTGGTGACCGTGACGACGGCATTCTCGGTGCGGGGATACTGCAGCACCGGCAGGGCGCTGATGGCGCGCAGGCCGACGACCAGGATCAGCAGGCTCACCACGCTCGCCAGCACCGGGCGGCGGATGAAGATATCGGTGAACGTCATGGGACGATGTCCTGCGGGCTGACTATTTGTCGACGATCTTCGGGGCGGGGTCGTTGGTCGGTACGGCGCGGTTGTCGACGACGACCGGCACCCCGTTGCGCAGCTTGATCTGGCCGGAGGTGACGACGGTGTCGCCTTCGGAGACTCCCTTCAGGATCGCTACCTGGTCGCCGCGCGTGGCGCCTGTGGTGACGAAGACCTGCCGGGCGGTGAGCTCCGGCTTGCCGTCGGCGTCCTTGCCCTTGTCGTCCACGAGATAGACCAGCGAGCCGTAGGGATTGTAGGTCACCGCCGTCTGCGGCAGCGTCACCAGACGCTGCGGTGCGCCGATGTCCAGTTCGACTGCGGCGAACATGCCGGGCATCAGCTTCTCGTCCGGGTTCGGCAGGGTGGCGCGCACCTGCACGTTGCGGCTGCTGGTCTCGATCTTCGGATTGATGGCTGTGATCTCACCTTCGAACGTCTGGCCCGGGAAGGCGTCGATCCTGGCCCGCACCCTGTAGCCGACCGCGATCTGCGCCACGGCCTGCTGCGGCAGCAGGAAGTCGACGAAGATGGGATCCATCGACTGGAGCGTGGCGATCATGGTGCCGGCCGCGAGGAACTGGCCGAGATCGACCTGGCGCAGGCCGAGCTTGCCGTCGAACGGCGCCCGCAGCGTCTTCTTGTCGAGAATCGCCTTCTGGACGGCGACCTGGGCTCGGGCGTTGCGTAGGTTGGCTTCGTCGTTGTCGACGATCGCCTGGCTGATCGCCTGTGCCTTGAGCTGCTTCAGGTCGCGGTCGTAGGTGATCTGGGCGAGCTGGGCCGTCGCCTCGAGCGACTGCAGCCGGGCCTCCTCGTCTTCCTTGCGCAGGGTGAGCAGCACCTGCCCCGCCTTCACCTCGTCGCCCGACTGGAAGGAGATCGTCTCGACGACGCCCGGCACTTCGAGCGACAGCTCGGCGCCGCGCACGGCCCTCAGAGTGCCGACCGCATCGATCCGCGGTTGCCAGTCGCTGCTCTCGGCCTTCGTGGCGGATATCGTCTGGGGCATGTTGGCCATGCCGGCCATGGCTTCCTTGATCTTGCCGTTGACGAAGGCCTTGAAGCCGAACAGCCCGCCGAGTGCCGCGCCGACGAGAATGAGCATAATAAGCATTCTCTTGACCATCGTGTGCCTCTTTTTCTGATCAGGATGGGTCGATCCGGGAGAGCGGGCGCGGCCGTCAGCGACCGGCGCGGGGAAGCCTGATGTCCTGGACCGGCGGCAGCGCGAAGCGCGACGGCGTGCCCATCGACTTCGGGTCGACGTCGTTGCGGTTCCACCAGCCGCCGCCCAGCGCCTGGAAAAGCGCCGCCGTGTCGGAGTAGCGCGCGGCCTGCGCCCGAAGCCGGTTGATGACGGCGGTCTGGTACGTCTGCTGCGCGTTGAGCAGGATCAGGTAGTTCACGGCGCCGAGCTGATACTGCTGCTCGGAGAGCCTGAGGCTTGCCGCCGCCGTCTGCTCGGCCGCAACCTGGGCCCGCAGCGTGTCGGCGTCGGCCTGCAGCGCACGGAGAGCGTTCGCGACGTCCTGGAAGGCGGAGAGCACGACGCCGCGATACTGGGCGGCTGCGCGCTCGTAGGCTGCGATCGCGGCCTTGCGCTGGCTGTCGAGCCTGCCGCCATCGAACACCGACTGGGCGATTCCGAGGCCGACGCTCCACACGCCCGCACCCGGCACGAGCAGCGCGCCGAGGCCCCCGGAGGTGAAGCCCACCAGGCCGCTGATGGTGAACTGCGGCATCTGGTTGGCGACGGCGACGCCAATGTTGGCGCTGGCGGAACGGAGCTCGGCCTCCGCGGCCTTCACGTCGGGGCGCTGCTCGACCAGGGATGAGGGCAGGCTGAGCGGCAGTTCCTGCGGCAGCTTCAGCTTGGCGAGGTCGAAGCTCTCGCCGCGATCCTGGTCCGGCGAGCGCCCGACCAGCCGCATCAACTGGTTGCGCTCGATGGCGAGCTGCTTTTCGAGCGGTGGCAAGGTGGCCTGGGTCTGGGTGAGCGCCGCCTCCTGCGCGAGCACGTCGGCGCGGGAGGCGCCGCCGAGGTCGAACTGGCGGCGCACGACGGCCAGGGAATTGTTGAGGATGGCGATGATGCCCTTGGTGGCGTCGATCTGGGCCTGTAGCGAGGCGAGATTGATGGCGGAGACCACCACGTTGGAGGTGAGTGTCAGATAGGTCGCTTCGAGCTGGAAGCGTTGCACCTCCGCCAGGGCCTCCGCCGATTCGACCTGGCGGCGCACGCCGCCGAAAACATCCGGAGAGTAGGCGATATTCAACGAAGCGGAGGTCACGCCGTACGTCACCCCCGACCCGGCCTGTCCCTGGGACGCCGGCGAGGCGAGCTGTTGCTGGCCCTGCCCATTGGCGCTCAGCGTCGGAAACAGGCTGCCTTGCTGGGCGAAGAAGTTCTCACGCGCCTGTCGCAACGCCGCCTGCGCCGCCTCCACGTCGGGATTGGCCCGCAGCGCCTCGCGCACCAGCGCATCGAGCTGCGGCGACTGAAACAACGCCCACCACTCGCCGGGGATGTCCTGCTCCGGCACGAAGGTCTGAGCGGCACCGCCGGGACCCGCCGCCGAACTGGTCCGCAGCGACAGGGGCTCGGGCGTGTAGCTGGTCGCGGTCGGCTTGGCGGGCTTCTCGAAATCCGGGCCGGCCGTGCAGCCGGCGAGCAGGGCAGCGGTGAAAGCCACGAGAAAGGGCGACGGTCTGTGCATGGTGTTGCTCGTAAAGCTGGTTTCAGAGCGCGACGGCGCGGCAGATCGCGAGCGTCTGTTCCCGTACGATCTGTTTCATCAACTGGATGTTCTCGCCGTCGACACCGACCGCCTTGAGGATGGGTCGCTTGTGATTGTTGCAGAAGATGACGACCTGCCCGATCAGCGCCAGCGTGCGCATCGTGATCTCGGGGTCGGCTTCGGACTTGCCGTGGATGCGGGCAAACAGGGCGAGGCAGGGATTGAAGACCTGCCGCATGCCGTTCTCGTGCAAAAGGTCGAGCCCGGGCGTCTCCTCGACCTCGGCCCGCGCGAAGATGAGCCGTCGGCTGTCAACCTGCGGGCCGCTCGTCACCACGGTGATGAAGGCTTCGAGAGTCTGGCAGAGAAGCTCGGTCAGTTGGGCCGGCGTGGCACCCGGATCATCGAGCGCCGCGCGGACGCGGGGCAGCACCCCGGACATGTGCCGCTCGGTATCGGCGACGATATCCTCGATGATCGCCCGGTAGAGGCCTTCCTTGTTGCCGAAATAGTACTGGATGGCCGGGAGGTTCACGCCCGCGCCTTCGGCGATCTGCCGGGTGCTGGCGCCCTCGTACCCATGGGCGGCGAAGAGGTCGAGCGCCGTTTCCAGGATCCGGCGCCGCGTATCCTCGCCCCTCGCCTGCGTGCCCTGCCGGCCACGTCCCGCAGTCTGAATGTTGATCATCGCTACCCTGAGCCGTCCGGGGCGCAATTTCTATCAGGCGATAAACTATGTCAATCGATAGATATAATCTTGAGGCGTGCAGATACACACCCGTCTACGCGCGTGGACGGTTCATCATCCCCGTGACGGGGCACGGGCTTCAGGAGCCGATTTGGGCCGCCACCGACTTCGGCACGCGCACGGGCATGTCGAGCAGCATCTGGGCGAAGGCCTTGGCGAGGGGATCCGCCTTAAGGGAGGCCATGCCGCCTCCCCCCAGCGCCCGGCGCAGGAGGAAGTTGAAACCGTTGATGCCCGGCAGCCGCCAGCGCGTGACCGGTCCCTCGATGCGATGGGCGAAGTACCTCGCCACCGCCTCCTCCGTCACCTCGGCATCGAGGATGGGTTCGAACTCCGGGCGGCGCGCGAAGATGCCGATGTTGGCATTGTCGCCCTTGTCGCCCGAGCGGCCGTAGGCGAGTGCGATCAGCGGCACGGTGGCGGTATCGCCCGCCGGCAGTGGCCGGCCGGGCGGCGCCTCGACGGGAAGCTGCGCCGGGCTGAAGCCGCCGCTGCGGGCGCCTTCCTGCATCGCGATCCTGCGGCCGTCGACATCGACCGTGACCGGCACCATCGACTTCGGCACCAGGCAGGAGAACATTCGAATGACCGGCGACGGCGAGACGCGCCCGGCGCCGAAGCTGCCGGTCATGCCGACCACGCCGCCGGTCGACATGGGCGAGATCTCGCGCCCCAGCAGCGCCAGCGCTTCCTTCTGGTCATGCCTCGCGGCGATCTTGACGACGACCTCGCGTGCGTCGGGCACGCGACCGTGCGGCCCGTAGGTCGCCTCGCTGCCGATCACCTCGACACTGACCTCGCGATAGTCCGCCATGCCCTTCTCGGCGAACAGGCGGCGCGTCTTCTTGATGATCGACTCCGCACTGTGGCGCCCCTTGGCCACCGCCTCGCGACCACCCATCATGAAGATCGAGCTGAACTTGTAGCCGTCCGGCCAAGTGGTCGAGACCTTGTAGGTGTCGGTGGGCGGCCGGCCCTTCGCGCCGCTCACCCGCACGCGATCTTGGCCGACCTGCTCGTAGGTCGCCTGCGTGAAGTCGCACACCACGTCCGGCACCATGTAGGCGCGCGGATCGCCGATCTCGTAGAGCATCTGCTCGGCGACCGTCGCCGTCGTGATCAGGCCGCCGGTGTCGTCCGGCTTGGAGAGCACGAAGCTGCCGTCGCTCGACACTTCGGCGATCGGGAAGCCCATATTGTCGTAGCCCGGCACCAGCCGCCAATCGGTGAAGTTGCCGCCGTTGCACTGCGCGCCGCATTCGATGATGTGGCCGCACAGCGTGCCGGCGGCGAGGCGATCGAACTCTTCCGGCGTCCAGGAGAAGGCGTGGATCAGCGCGCCCAGCGTCACCGCCGAATCGACGCAGCGCCCGGTGATGACCACGTCGGCTCCCTCGGCCAGCGCCCGGGCGATCGGGAAGCCGCCGAGATAGGCGTTCATGCTGGCGATCTTGGCCGGCAGTTCGGCGCCGGTATCCATCTCGCGGATGCCGGCAGCGCGGAATTCGTCGACGCGCGGCAGGATGTCGTCGCCCAGCACGACCGCGACCTTGAGCGTCACGCCCGCCGCCTCGCAGGCCTTGAGCACCGCGTCGCGGCAGGCCAGCGGATTGACTCCGCCGGCATTGGTCACGACCTTGATCCTCTTCTCGGCGATCTCGCGCGCCAGCGGTGCCATCACCACCGACACGAAGTCCACCGCATAGCCCGCCTGCGGATTGCGCAGCTTCTGCGCCGCCATGATCGACATGGTGACTTCCGCGAGATAGTCGCTCACCAGATAGTCGACGTTGCCGTGTCGAACGAGCTGCACCGCGGCCGTCTCGGTGTCGCCCCAGAAGCCCGAGTGGCAGCCGATGCGGACAGTCTTGTTGCTCATCGCGCAGCCCCTCTCGTCGCCTACTTCTTCTTGCGGTTGACGAACGCTCCCATGCGCTCGATGTGCTCGCCCTCGGCCACCGACTGGGCGAAGGAATCGATGCCGGCCTGGACCGCCTCGTCGAGCGGCAGCCGTTCCCAGCGCCGCATCAGCCGCTTCTGAGCCCGCACGGCGAGCGGCGTCGCATCGACGATCGAGTTCACGCAGCGCTCGACCGCCGCGTCGATCTTCGCGGTCTCGACCACCTCCTCGACCATGCCCCAGGCCTCGGCCTTGCGCGAATCGATGTTCTCGCCGGTCAGCAACATCCAGGAGGTGCGGCCCCAGCCGATCAGGCGCGGCAGCAGCGCCGCCTCAACGACGGAGGGAATGCCGACCTTGACCTCGGGCATGCCGAAATGCGCCGTGTCGGTGGCGATACGCAGGTCGCAGGCCGCCGCCACTTCCAGCCCGGCGCCCAGCGTGTAGCCTTCCAGGCGGCAGATCACCGGCACGGGGCAGTCGCGGATCGACTGGCACAGTTGGTGGACCATGGTGATGAAGGCGCGGCCGTCTTCCGAGGTCCGCATGCCCGCCATGTGGTTGATGTCGGCGCCGCCGATGAAGGCCCGGCCGCCCGCGCCGGAAAAGACGACGACGCGCAGATCCTCTTCGGCCGAGAGCGCATGGAAGGTTGCGGTGAGATCGTGCAGGGCGGGCGGATTCAGGACGTTGAGGCGCCGCGCATTGTCGAACACGAGATGCGCCACGGTGCCGGCATCGCGCTTGTCGCGCCGGATCTCGATCTTGTGCGCGGACTCCGCCATGACGTTTCGCTCCGTGGGTCTTTGTGATTGCGCGATTCTCCCCTATTAAAACCCGCCAACGACGCTTCACAAGAGCCAATGCCCGACACGATCGACCTCTCCCGCTACACCGTGTTCGTGCCGCCCGATCCGTTCGAGGATCATGTCGGCCCGTTCTATTTCGACATCCAGGGCGATGCCCGAAAGGCCGACGCGGTGCACTGCGTGCTGCCGACCCTGCCGCGTCACGGGAACTACAGGGGCGGCGTCCACGGCGGCGGCATCCTGACCTTCGCCGACTATGCGCTCTGCCTCGTGGCCGGCCGCGCCGCGGACGGCGGCACCAACACGTCGTTCGCCGTTACGGTGAGCATCGCCGTCGAGTTTCTGAACGGCGCGGTCATTGGACCGCCGCTGGAAGCGCGCGGCGAGCCGCTGCAGGTCACGGGTCGCCTCGCCTTCGCGCGCGGCTCGATCACCCAGGAGGGCCGCACGATCGCCCTGTGGTCGGGCGTCTGCCGCCACGTCGCGCGCGCCAAGGCCATGGCGCGCAAGGAAGAGCAGGCGCCGTCGAGGATCGACCTGCCGCCGCAGGTCGTGCCCGAGGGCTTCGAGCCGTTCAAGGCCAGCGCCTATTCCACCCATATCGGCCCCTCCTTCGTGCGCAGGGAAGCCGATGGCGCCTCGCTGGTGCAACCGACGCTGGCACGCATGTGCAACTCCGGCGGTGCGCTCCACGGCGGCTACATGATGAGCTTCGCCGACACCGCCATCACGCGCGCCGCCGCGATGACGACCGATCTCGCGCCTTCCACCGTTTCCTTCGCCGCCGAGTTCCTGGCCGCCGGCGACATCTCCGCGCCGCTGGTCACGCGGGTGGAAGTGCCCAGGCGCGGCCGCTCGATCGCCTTCCTGCGCGGTCTGCTGGAACAGAACGGCAAGGCCCTGCTCTCCTACTCCGCGACGGTGATGCTCCGGCCGCGGGCCTGATTCGCCCCGGTTTGCGCGACGACCCGCGCCACTTCCTGCGCGAGAGCATCGTCGAAGCCGCGTATGCCCGGGAGATCCCGCCCCTTGGCCGCGCGCTCCACGGCGTCGGCGATCCCGCCGAGAGCCATCGCGCCGATCGCGCCGGCAGCGCCCTTCAGCCGGTGCGCCGCCCGCGCGATCGCCGCGCAGTCTTCGGTATCGCGAATCTCGCGATGAGCACTCCAGGCCAGGTCGAGGAATTCGCGCTCGATCTCGGCGAGCGTGGCCTCATCGCCGCCGAACAGCTCGACGAGCCGGTCGCGATCATAGGCCTGGCTCATGATGCGCGCTCGAGAGGCGCATCCTTCAACCAGACTTCCAGGGTCGCCTTCAACTGTTCGATGCCGACCGGCTTGGCGATGAACCCGTCCATCCCCGCTGCCCGGCTGCGCTCCTCCTCCGCTTCCAGCGTGCTGGCGGTGACGGCGAGGATCGGAAGGCGCCGGCCCCCGGCCGATGCCTCGCCCTGGCGAATGCGCCGGGCCAGTTCGAAGCCGTCCATGTCGGGCATCTGCAAGTCTGCGAGCATCAGGTCGTAGCGTCCCGCACGCCACAGCGCGAGCGCTTCCGCGCCGCTCGCCGCCATGTCGGCCGAGGTCCCGGCCAGTTCGAGTTGCCGCGCCAGTATCTTGCGATTGACCGAATTGTCGTCGACCACAAGGACGCGGCCGCCCAGCCGCCCGACCGGTACAGACGCAGGCGCCGCCGGCGGGACATCGTTCGTCCGCCCGGCGGCCTGTGCGATCGCCCGCACCATCACGTCGCGCCGCCAGGGGCGCTTGAGGTCGGCGAGACAGACTTGAGTGCTGGAGCCGTCGATGGTCACCGCCGTATCGGACGACACCACGACATCGACCTCGGCGCCGGCGTCGCGCAGATAGCGCGCGATGGCGGCGCTCTCCTGCGGGTCCGGCAGAGACAGGATCAGGGAGAGGTTCTCGAGCGGAAGCCCGGCGGACGCCGGCGCCGGCGGCGCCGCCTCGAGCCGTACCGTGACCACGAAGGTCGAACCGACGCCGGGGGCGCTGTGTACCTCGACACCCCCGTCCATCGCCTCGGCGAGCCGACGCACGATTGACAGGCCGAGCCCGCTGCCGCCGAAGCGGCGGGTCGTCGAACTGTCGGCCTGGACGAAGGGGTTGAACAGCCGCTCGCGCTGGGCGGCCGTGAGACCGATCCCCGTGTCGACCACCCGGATGCGAAGCGCCAGCGAGCCGTCCTGCTGCTCAGCATCACCCTCGAGAAACAGCCGGACGCTGCCCTTCTCCGTGAACTTGATCGCGTTGCCCAGGAGGTTGAACAGGATCTGCTGCAGACGCAACGGATCGCCGACGGCACGGGCCGGCACCTCGGACGCCACATAGGCCGACAGGAGCAACCCCTTTTCCGAGGCCCGGGCGGCCAGCGCCTCGGCCGCCCCTTCGATCAGCTCGACGGTCGAGAACTCGACCCGCTCGAGATCGAGACGCCCGGCTTCGATCCTGGAGAAGTCGAGGATGTCGTCGATGATCCGCAGCAGGGACGCCGCCGACCAGCGCACCGTGCCGAGCTGGTCGCGCTGGTCCGGCGAGAGCTCGGTGCGCTCGAGGACGTCGATCATGCCTAGCACGCCGTTCATCGGTGTGCGGATCTCGTGGCTCATCGTGGCGAGGAAGGTCGACTTGGCCTGGTTGGCCTTCTCCGCGTCGCGCTGGGCTTCCAGCGCGGCATCGCGCGCCTTCCGGGCCTCGTCGTAGGCGACCTGCAGCCGGCGTGCCAGATCCTCCTTCTCGTAGGCCAGGGCGATGTTGTCGTACTGCCAGCGATGCACGTCGCGCACATAGGCCATCAGGTGCGCGACATAGGCAGCACCGGCGATGCCCACGAGCTGATAGAACGGGCCGCCCGACGCGATCAGGACCAGAAGCAGCGGCGCCGCCGTGGCCACGGCATAGGCATAGAAAGTCGGCGGGTGGGCGGAGCGGATCGGCACGGCCGTCGTGACCGTGGCCAACAGCACGAGCCCCAGGAGCATGCGCTGGAGCTCGAAGTCCCGGGAGGCCAGCAGATAGCCGGCCCAGCCCCAGCAGGCGCCGCCGAGGAAGGTGAAGCCCGCGAACCACCAGCCCCAGCGCTGGATCTGCTCGTCGTCGGGCCGGGCCTGCGCGAACCTGTACCGCAGCAGGTCGAACCCCAGCGTGACCGCGAGGTAGGCCACGAAGGGGCCGGCCAGTTCGACCAGGTCGATCTGCCGCCAGTAGATGGCGGCGATCACCGGCCACAGGACGAAGGAGAAGTAGCGGGACGGAGCCGATCCCTGGAACAGGCGCCGCACCAGTTCGGCCCGGACGAACCGGTCCTGCCGGGCGGCCGCCTCCGTCTCGTCGACCCGAGGGGAGGCCGGTTCAGCGACGGCCAGAGCTTGCGGAATTTCCACGATGCCGATCGTATCAAGATTATGAAGAAAACGATACAATCCTTTGAGAAATAGTGTTATTTTGAAGGCATTAGAAGTCATTTATTAGGTTAAATCATGCAGCTTCCGTCCGTATTGCTGGTCGAGGACGACGCATTTCAGCGCAAGGCCGCCGAGACCTATCTTTCGAACCACGACCTCGAGGTCATTGCCGTCGAGAACGGCGCCCGGATGCGCCGCCAGATTGCCCGGGCGATGCCCGACCTGGTCCTTCTGGACGTCCAGCTGCCGGGACCGGAAGACGGCTTTGCGCTGGCCCGCTGGCTGCGCGAGAGCAGCCCCCGCGTCGGGATCATCATGCTGACCGCGTCCGCCGATCCGGTCGACAAGGTGCTGGGCCTCGAAAGCGGGGCCGACGACTATGTCGCCAAGCCCTACGAGCCGCGGGAATTGCTCGCACGCTGCAAGAGCGTCCTGCGCCGTTCGGTGGCCAAGGCTACGCCGTCGCGGCTGGAGCGCATCCGCATGGGCGGGCACATGCTCGACCTGTCGAAGCGCCAGCTTCTGGACGGCGAGAACGGCGACGTGCCGCTCACCTCGGGCGAGTTCGACATCCTCAAGACCTTCGCCGAGAACCCCAACCGTCCGCTCTCGCGCGACTGGCTGCTGGAGACGACCAGCCACCGCGCCCGCGACCCGTTCGACCGCGCGATCGACCTCCGGATCACCCGCATCCGCCGCAAGATCGAGCCGGCGCCGGACAAGCCGACCGTGATCCGCACGGTGCGCGGCGTCGGCTATATGTTCGTGCCGCCGGCCGAATAGCCGGGCTATAAGGGCCGGCCCCGGCGCGCCCGGGGCGCAGCCCAGCGGTTGCGGGGGCCCGTAGTTCAGCGGTTAGAACGAGCCGCTCATAACGGTTATGTCGCAGGTTCGAATCCTGCCGGGCCTACCACCGCCGCAAAATGTCCTGACATTTCAGTTACTTACCTCCTGAAAATTGGCAACCCTCACTTGGGTTTGCCACTGGTCGTTCTCGGTGTGAGCTTGTGGACGGCAGATTGCGCCAGTTTCCGGCGGTTCACGGTGCGGGTGTAGCGCTGCACCTCGCTCAGAGACTTCCAGCCACCCCAAGCCGCGATTTCGTGATCGGTCCAGCCGGCTTCGGCGCCTCGGGTGGCACCGGCCTTCCGCAGACCGTGCGTATTGTAGCCCGTCGGCAAGCCGGCCTCGGTCGCCCAATCCGAGAAGAGATTGCCGAAGCCGGCCGACGTGAAGGCCTTGCCCTGCCCGGTCACCAGGAACGTCATCTGTCCGGCCGGCAGCTGGTCGATCTCGGCCTGCAGCTCAGGCAGCACCGGGATCTCGATCACGGTCCCGGTCTTTTCCTGACGGATTGTCAGCACGCCGGCCTGTAGATGCTGGCGCCCCATGCGCACCAGGTCGCCGCGCCGCTGCATCGTGCACAGGGCCATTTCCATTGCGAGGCGCGCGCGCGTGCCAGAAGGGTGCCGCTCACGAAACGCGGCGATGTCATCCGCCGTCCACACCGGATGACCCGCCGAGCGAATCGGCAGCGGCTTCACGCCGACGGTCGGATCATCGCGCCGCATGCCCAGATCGATCGCGAACGCCATCAGCTGCCGCATCCGCTTCAGCCAGTTGTTCGCCGCCGTCGGCGTCGCCGCCTTGGCGGCAAGCAAGTCTTTCACATGCTGGCGCTGCAGCAGCGCAACGCGCTTATCACCGTGCTTCTCACGGAACGGCTCAATGATGCTCCGGTAGGTCGACTGCGTGCTCGCCTTCAGGCCCACGAACTCTGCCGACTTGAAGTAGCGCGCGACCAGGTCCGCAACGGTGCCGGCCGCTACCTTCGATGCGCCGATCTCGACACGGGGCGCCGTGTTCAACGCCATCTGATATGCCGTCATGAATTCATCGCTGGCCGGCAGCCCAGGCAGCGGCACGCGCTTGAAGCCGGGGCGGCGGAAGTAGTACCGCATGCGGCCATGGCGATCTCGGAAGGCGTGAACATAGCGCAGCAGGATGTTCGCGTTCATGCCGCACTGTCCCACTCGTTGGGACCGTCGTCACCGTCGCTCGGAAGCGCCCGCAACGCCGCCTCGAGCTCGTCGCGCAACCAGACCAGACGCGCCCCCTCGCGACGGGGCGCCGGCATCTTTCCAGCTGCAACCATCTTATCGAAGTGCCCCCTACTGAATCCGGTGTAGTCCGCGGCTATCTCGCGGTTCATGCCGAACGGCCACTGTGAGGGAGCCGATGACGCCATCAGTCCTCCTGCTCCACCTGGTTGAGGCGTTCCAAGTCAGCGACCCGCACCCTCAACAAGCTGTTGCCGAACGGCCCCGCCTTCGTCACCGGCAGCAGGCCGCGCTTGATCCAGCGCGACACGGTCCGTTCAGATCGACCCAGCATCTGCGCCACGCGCGCGCGGCCGACCACGATGGAAGGGCTATTTTCCATCCGACCGCCCCTCCCGAAATTCGTGAACCTCGTCGAGCGCCGTACGAATAGCGAGCGACATGTTCACACGCACGAAGCTGATCGCATTGCTGCGCGCTCGAAAATACTCCGCTTCCACCTTCTTCAGAAGTTGCGAGGCTCTGGCCTCTCCGATCGGCACGCCGACTTCGTCCAGAACGGTGCGGATCGAGACATCGTCACCGCGGCCCCAATTGGTGATTCTGCAAAGCGCCTCCGCTTCGCCACCATCCGCATAGCTGAACTTCAGGTCGTGAAGCGCCCCATAGAACACGTACTCCTGATCAATGATCTCCAGCAGAAAATCACCCTTCCGAGCGGTGCGAGGGCGGTAGGCATCGGTCAGCGTGCGGAGATAGCGGTGCATCCAAAAATCGTCCCGCACGTCGCCCGGGTACTTCTCTGTCGGCAGCCACGGAAAGTCAGGATACTTCGCGTGGAAATCCTTCTCTCGGTGGCAGGCGTCCAACCCTGAAATGAACCGGCCATAGGCGGCCCCCTGTTCACCGGCAACGAGGCCTGCAAGTTTGGCTGCAGGGATCAGGCCGGCGCCGGCCTTGTGAAGCGCGCCGATGATCGCGACCTGCCCCAAGGCAAAAGTGTCCCAGGATCGGGCGACCCCCTTCCCAAACGCGGCACGCCTTGGAAGTGGTGCCAGTCGACGGTCGCTGAGAAGCATGAAGTTGCGGAGCGTGATTCCACCCGCCACCGACATCTCAGTCGAGGTGAATTGATCGAGCGGGGAATCGTTCCGAGGGCGCGCCATAATCCATAATTACCACTAACTGGTAGTTCTCGCAAGAACTTCCAGTTAGTGGTTTTTGCCGTGGAAACTCTTGGTCTAACCGCCGCTCAGCGCCTCGAACTCTGCGATGACTGCAGCGACCTTGTAAGCCTCGACCTCAAACTCGTACCCTCCCAGCCCATCGTTGAAGCCGGCATTGAAACTGGCGCGGGCGTGCACCGAGCGGAGCTTGATGATCGCCCCCCTCACGCTGCGCGCTGGCGTCTGGTCGATCAGATCCAACGCGCAATATTTCGCCATCACGGCTTCATCGGCAGCGCGGTCTAGCTCTCGCGCCCCATCATAGCCGACCAATTCTTCGGCCCGCTGGTAGGCGTCCATTGCCGCCTCCAAGGCAGCGACCCTGCTCTGATAGTCCGCCCACAGCTTCTCTAGCGGTTCGGCCGCGGCGGCGGGGGTGGCGGCGAAGGCAGTGATTGCGGCGACACCGCCTGCAGCGGCGATCAGCTGCCGCCTGGTCGTGGTCACGGTGTTGCGTGTGCTATTTGTGGAAACAGCCATGATTCGGGCTCCTACAGGGCTCGAGTTGCGGTTAGAGCCGCGCGGGAGGTGCGAACTTCCGTGCGGCTCGCCTTTATGGTAAAGCCGAAATTATGGCCAAGTCAATTGTGGCTAAACCGAAAAAGCGCGGGCGCCCCCCTTCGGGAGGCCGCGACCCCATGGTTGGCGTGCGCTTCCCGGTTGACGTGATCGCGGCGCTCGACGAGAAGGCCGGCGCCGAGGGCGTGAGCCGCTCAGACATCATCCGCCGCCTGGTCCAACTCGGATTAGCCAAGCACAAGAGGTAAGGCCGGCGCCTTTCGACGCCGGCCTCTGAGCGTCACCCGGCAGAGGTCTCTCCCGTTACGCTCCGACGGGGTTTAGGGGCCCGCGCCCCGGGCACTCACCGTCTGATCCCAGTCCTGTGGCGCTGAAGATGACGCCGGGCGGACCAACCCACCTGCTATCCGCCTTTCAGCGCGGCCATCGACGTCCGCCGCATGGTGCGCAGCACGTTCAACGGGTTGGCGTTCCATCCTGGGATATGGTCGCTCATCCGGTCGAGGTCGTTCTGTTGGCGGCAATACTGTGCCGCGCGGGCGACCATGGCGGCCCGATCGAGCGGCCGGTCGAGGAAGGCCGCGATCCGGTCCACGGCACAGCGGCACGACGTCTCCCCGTTGACCAGGTCTTCGAAGCGCACGTCGAGGATCCGCGCGCCCGCCTCCACCAGGGCGGCGCGGCCGGCCCGGCGAGCTGCCGTGAAGTACCTTGCCAACGCCTCGAGGCGCTCCGGCGAGGCCTCAAGATCCATGTGGCGTAGAAGCGAGATCGCCCGCGCTTCTTCGTTCCGGTCGAGCCACAGGACTCGATGCGGTCCATGCGGGACCTTCACGTAATGCGGCATCGGCACCTTGACGGCGCACCCGTCCAGCGTCGCAAACCATCCAGCGTCGACGCTCAACCGACGGCCCCCGCGTGTGGCCGCCCTGAGACCCCACAAGACCGGCAGGACCCACCACCGCATATGCTGGCTCGACGCTGGCTCGGTAGCGGCCCGCAGGAAATCGCCCAGCACGAGCCGAGCGTCCGCCTTCACCTGGTCCAGCTCGTAGAACGGCGGCCCGGCCCCGGCGACGTCCATGCCACCGGCCTCGAGCATCGCGACGCCCAACGACGTGCCGCAGCGAACGCCACCGGAGACGATCGTGATGTGTTGCCGCACGTCAGTTGCTCCAGTCCATCTTCGCGAAAATGCCGGCGAGCGCCGCATCCGATAGGCCGGCCTCTTTCGCCTGTGCCGCGGCCTGCACCAAGGTTGCAACCGCTCGCGCGCTACCGCCCTGGTCGAAGGCCTGCAGCGGCGTCAGCACATCGATCTCTATGGCCGCGCCCAGCTTCTCTTTCGCTTCCTCGACGATCAGCGCCGCGATCGGCTGCAGCGTCCAGGTCGCGAGGTGGCGTTGCGCCTCGCGCGTCATCGGCCCCTGTCCCTGTGCATTGAACAGCGCCGGCAGCACGCCGAAGCAACCGCAGACGGCATCGCGGGCCGCAGCGATCATCTCGCCCGGCATGACGGCCTCGAGGTCCGGAGACAGGCTCGCCGGCCGCCAGTCGGCCGCCGGCGCCGGCCCACCGGCCGCACTGACGGTCACCGACTCACGCAACAGCACGCGGCCGCGCTGGCCGCGGAATGAACGCCCGAGCGCCGCCTGTTCCTGTTCCTGTTGCTCGGGCATCGGGACAACCTGCGAGCCGATCGGCGCCAGCTCGTACACTTCCGAGAGGGCCGACTCGACGGCGTTCAACATGCCCGCGGTGAGGCTCGCGCGCTTGAGCGGCGCCGTGCCGTAGTAGGGCGCTGAAGGATCGCAGCCGATACGGATGTGCAGGATCTCGCCCGCGAGCGCGGTTTGTGTGGTGCCGCCGCCGGCCTCGCTGATGCTGACGCGATACGCGGTCGGACGGCCATCGCGCGTCCGCAGATCCCAGTCCGCGCAGGGAACCAGGTCATCGCCCTTCATCAACAGGACCGATTCGCCGCGCAGCGCCAACGAGCGGCCCACCAGCGCCATCGTGCGGCGATCGAGCGCCGCCGCTCCCTTGACCGTGGCGAGGGCAAAGCCGTTTTCCCACAGGGATACGCAGCTTTGCGCCGTCGCCGTGAGTTCGGCGATGCCCCGCCGGCCGGAAATATAGGCCTCGCGCGCCTGGATGATCTCGGCGGTAAAGCCGGAGGCCGCCGAGCGCGTCTCGACGGGAGGTTTCAACATCACCGGCTCGATCTTTGGCGCACCCTCGCGCCGTGACGGGAACGGCCACATGCTCATGCCCTCCTGTATCTGCGCAGCAGGTCGGCCGCGCCGCTGTTGATCAGCGCTTGCGCCATCCAGGCGGGAGAGCGTTCGATGCTGAGAGTGATGATGTTCGGAATGGTCTCGCTGACAACACGGGCGCCGGCATGGGCGGGGTTCACGTCGGCCGCCATGTACTCAGCGAGGCGCCGAACGGCCTCCAGAATATCGGCCGGCACGTCGGCATCATCGTCACCAGCGGTGCCGGTGAAGCGGTACGGACCGTGACCGGGCAGCGTGTAGCCGCCGAGCGGCGAAGATGCCGGCTCGGCTACCTGCCATTCGTCGCCCTGCCACACCTCGACAGAGGCAATCGACGCGGGCGTGAGCGGCGGCACCCATTCGCCGCAGCCTTCGACAATCCATGTCACGTCGCGCACGGTCGTTCGGAAGGCCGTATAGGTCTCGATCCGGCGCCAGACGGCCGACACGATCGCCGTTGCGGCCTCCGACAGGCCTTCCGGCGAGTCGGGATAGGCCTCGGGAGAGGTTTCGGTTTGCTTGATCGTGACCGCCATTTCAGGGCCTCCAGCGCAGCAGCGCGCGGCGCAATCCCGCGTCCGGCGCCTCGGCAGGACGGTTGCGGACCGCAATCATGGTGTCGGGATAGGCCGGCCAGGCCAGGACGACGCTGATCTCGCGAAGATCGATCGCGCGCAGCTCGCGCCGGTCGCCGCTCCACGAGTCGCCGCCCTTGGGCACATGGAAGCCGAACGACATGCCGCCGACATCGCCGCGCTTTGCCAGCTCGAGCACGTCATGCCCGGCCTGTGTGTCGGGTACGTCGATTTCGAACGCCAGGCCGCGAGCATCCTCGGCGAGCCGCAGCGTGCCGGATCTCGTGCGAGCCAGCACCCTGCCGGGATCGTGATCGACCAATGCGAGCTTGTCGCCGCCGTCCGCCAGCGACGCCGCAAAGGCGCCGGGCGCGATGGTCTCCACGAAGTCGCCGATATGCGCCTCGGCGCCGAAGGTGGCGGCGTGCCCCACCAGGCGCCGGCCGGCCGCTCGGATTTCGAGCAGCGCGGCGCGGCGTTCGATCGTCATCAGTAGCTGATCGGCGCGTTCTGAAGGCCGGTCAGGATCTCCAGCTGCGCCGGCCTTGCGATGGTGACATCGGCCGTCACCAGCCCGGTCAGCCGAAGCCCGCCGGACGTGGCGTCGCTGTAGGGATCGCGGATCATGTCGACGGCGCCCCAGAGGCCGACGAAGATCGGCGACACACCGCCGGCCGACGTCGTCAACAACGCCTTCGAGGTGGTCGGCGGGCCACTGGCCGGTGCCGCGAGGGCATTGCTCGACATCGCGATATTCGGGACGTTCTTGACCAGGCGGTCCCATTCGGACAGCGCCGTGCTTTCGATCAGCGTGCCGTCCAGAAAGTCATAGATCTCGGGCCGAATGAGCAGCTTCACATCGCCGGGCCCGTTGGCCGCGTTCCCGGTCATGAACCGCGTCACAGCCGCTCGGAAAGCAGCCCAGCTCGCCCAGGTGTCGACGGCGGTGCTGGTGATCCCGTAGGAGCCGACCAGGACGCCGTCCGGCTGGCCGTTGGCACCGGTGCCGAGGAAAATCGCCTTGTCCAAGGCCGCCTCGATCGCGCTCGACATGTCGCGCCGGACGGCCTGCTCCAGGGCGTCGCCGACCTGCTTCATTGCCTTGCGCGTAATCTTCATCGTGATCCCGAGCGTGTTGTCCGGCGACAGCGCCTTGTCGGTCGTGGCGAAGGCAGTCGGCCCGGCCACCGCCGCCGTTTCGCCGTCGGCCCAGCCCGCCGTCACGCTCGAGGTGACGACCGGCCACTCGACCAGGCCGTGATCGATCGCGATCATCTGCGCACCCATGCGGCCGGCAACGGAAGCCGGAAACAGCCGATCGATGATCGGGCGCGTCTGCTTCGGGTCCGGGACACCGCTCGCGACGGTCTCGCCAGTGCGCCGTTCCAGCGCCAGCCAGGGCACCGGGATGCCGCGGAATCCGCCCTTGCTGCGCAGCTCCTGCACGACCTCGGCCGTGACACCGCTCAACGCGGCGCCCTCGTCCAGGTTCAAGGCGACCTGCCGTACCTCGAAGCGGCTCACCATGTCGGCCCACTCCCGGCCGCCGCGGCTTTCCAGCTCGCCCTTGGCGTCGCGCCGCTCGGTATCCTCCGCGATCAGCGCCGCGCGGTAGCGGGTTTCGTTGGCCGCGTACTCCTTGTCCAGGTCGGTCATGGAGCGCGTTTCGTCGTCCGTCGGCCTTTCCTTGCCGACCAGCGCCGACAGGGCGGAACGAATCTCCGACTGACGACGTGCAATCTTCACAGACTCAAGCATTTGCCGTTTTCCTTTCCGTTGAGAGAGACCTTCAGCAGCTCGCGCCACGCCTGCCGGCGCGGATCGGCATCGCCATTGCGCTCGGCGCGCGTCTCCTCGATGTGACATTTCCAATCGAGGGTGCGCAGATTGCTCAGCTCGTAAGCCAGATCCGGACGCGCCTTCGCGCTGATGATGTGAGCGACCTCCAATCGGAGTCGGCCGCCACACTTCACGCACTTCCATCCGTCGCGACGCTTCGCTGCGAGCCGCAGCGGCGGCCATCGCCGGTCATGATGAACCTTGCTCATGCCCACACCGCCGCGCGGGCAGGCCGCCCGCCGCGCGCCAGCTGGCGCGCCCCTTCGGCCACGGCCAGGACGGACGCCGCCGCCGCATCGATGCGGCCCGTCGAGCGGGCCTTGGCGAGTTTCAAATTGTTCGCGGGGTCGCGCAGGCACACGGCGTCAGCGAATGCCGAGCGCAACAGCAGCGAGGGTTTCGAGCGCACGCGGCCATCGAAGCACGCTCGCCGAAAGCGCTCGCAGTCCTCGCCGCCGTCGCGGAAGCCCTGTCCGCGCCAGACGATCGGCGCACGGATGCCGGCCCTATCGATTGCCTCGCCGAGCTCGGATTGCTTGTAGCGGTCCATCGTCAGCGCTGAGATATGCTCGCCTTCGATGTGCGATAGGACGGCGACCAGCCAGGCCGAAACCGGCACTGTCTGGTCGCCGAGCGTCGACAGTTCGCCACGTCGTTCCATCTCGACGTAGCGATCGGCGACGCCGTCTGATTGACCGCGATGCAGCAGCGAGGGCCGCGACGGGAACGTGCCCAGCACCTCGAGGCGGCCAGTCTTCGGCCAGTAGTACGCCGCCGCCGACATGGACGCGGATCCACCGAGATCGATCCCGACCACGACGGAACCCTCGCGCGGCGGCGGGTCCGAGGCCTCGCAATGCAGCCACTCGTCCACCGTCAACAGCAGATCGCGCGATTCGCCGCTGACGCGCTCATTGCGGTTGTAGAGCCGGAAGCTGTTGAGCGTGCTGCCGCCGCGCGCGATCGCCTGACGGGCCTGTGCCTGCAGCCATTCCAGCGAGGCCCCGATGCCGATTTCGGCGCCGGGATTGGCCACCAGGAGGCTCGCAGCATCGTCGGCGGGCAGGCCCGGGGCCGGCCGGTGTTCCTGCGCATAGACGCCGGCTTGCGGCTCGTCGAGCCACTTGGAAAACGGGTGCGCATCGTCGGGCGCCGACGTGCTGATGATCAGCGCCCGGCCGCCACGCTTGCCCAGCGCCGACAGCAACGCTTGCTCCAGCTCGTCGCCCTGGTCGGCCTGCCAGTGCCCGCGCTCGTCCATCAGCGCGAAGGTCGGCGCCAGCCCGAGCGCCGACTTTCCGTCGGCCGCGATGGCGCGGATCACGTGGCCGCCGCCGTCGCCCTCGAACTCGATCTCGAACCGGGGTTGCCGGCGGAACACCAGCTTGCGCCGGACGCGATCTGGCAGTGATCGCGCGAACGCCCCGACGAAGTTCCAGGCGATTCGCGCCTGGTCGCGGGTACGCGCCGCAATCGGGATCTCGCGGCGCGGCTGGTTATCCCATTCGCCCAACAGGGCCCCGAGCGCCAGGCCGGCCGACAGCGCCGTCTTGGCATTGCCGCGGCCGATCGAGAGCGCGGCGACGGACACGTCGGTGCCGAGCGCGCCCCGCACGAACTGGCGTTGGAACGGACCCAGCCGCAGCTTTTGCCCGGCCCGGGGCCCCTCGGGAATCTCCAGCTGCTCCAGGAACCAGATCGCCTTGGCCGCCGCCGTCTCGGCATCGTCCAGCATGTCCGGCACTTCGGGGGCCGGCGCCTTCCGGGCCCGCCCCATCACCGCCGCCCCGTGTGTGTGAAAGGGCATCTCCACCCGCGGTGAAGCCCCTCCAAGAGGTTCGCGGGCATTGGGACCATTTCGGCGAGGTGCTGGCGGGTGGCGGTACATCCGCGCTCACTCGCCAGCTCGCCCAGGTGGATGGACACTCGGGACATGCCCGCATGCTGCACGCGATGCCCGTTCACGCGATAGGGACACGCGGGGACATGCGGGGACACACGGACACGAGCGCTTCAACCACGCTTGCCAGTCCTCATGCCTTCGGCACGCGCTGCAGCAGCATGCGCACGCCATTTAGCGCGCAAATCCTTCGGCATCGTCGGATTTACGCCCGCGCTATCCGGTGGAAGGCCCCAGGACGCCGGCCAGGTGCTCTTACCCTCCTCCCACGGCCGATACTGATCGAGCCGCGCTACCCACTTCGCGCGGTGGTCGAGTGGGCCGCTCGGTGGCACTGCAACGTGCGAGATGTCCACCGACTCGGTCGTGCCCTCGCTCGCGCGCGCGTCTGATCCTGATCTAGGTATCCTGATAGTATTATGATCGTGACCGCGTGGCGCGGTCACCGGCCCCTGTGGATTGCGGTCACCGGCTTCCGAAAAGCGGTCACCGGGTAGGGTAGCCGGTGACCGTGGAAAGCGGTCACCGGCTGGCACTTCTCCACAGGCCGCCGCGCCCTCATCGTGACCCGGTGACCGCGCCACGCGGTCAAGGCTCACGGATTGGCAGGGAAGCTCACCAGTGGAAATGGCATCGTCTCCGGTGTCCCACCCGTCGCCGCACTGCGCATCGTCCCTCGGGTCAAATACGGGCGCGTCAGGGGGCCGGAAAAGCAGCACGTAGGCGCTGGACGTTTGACCGCGACCAGGCTCGGTTCGGCGTCGGCGCCGCACGTGGCCGCGCTCGACCAGCTGGTTCAATGCCTTGATGATCGAGCTACGCGGCAGCCGGAGCATCTCCGCTATGGTGGTGGTGGAAAGCCAGCACTCCCTGGTGTCGCGATCCGCGCGCGCCGCCATCAGCATGCCGACGCGCAACGCGCTTTTCCCCAACTCTCCATCCATGATGATCGAGGCCGGCACGTACGCGAACGATCCGGCCGGCAGGCCTTCACGCCGCCGCGAGGCCGCGTCGCTGGGTCCGCGCCGATCAGCCAGGCTGACCACGCGGCCGATATGCTTCATCGCGGTCATCGGCCAGCCGCCGACCAATCATCATCGCCAAGGCCGAAATGCGTTGAGATGATTCGCGGGGTCCGATAATCTTCGGCCTTGGAAACGCAGCTCGCCTTTCCACTCTCATTGCCGCCGCTTCCGATGCCAGTCGGGGCGGCGGTTTCGTTTTGGGACAGGCCCGCGAGCGGCGGGTTTGCCACTAGGTCGAAAAAGCCTTGAAATTCAGTGGGGCGGGATTCGTAGGTTTGCCAGAGCAAGCCCTTGTTTTGCTTCGACTCCGGCACTCCTGCCGGGCCTACCAACCGCTCGCTGCCGCCAACGCCGGCCGCTGGTGGTTCGTCGAGAGATCTTTCGCCGGGCCACAGAAGCAATGCCAATGCAGGCCCGACATATTGCAGCGCTTGCCTTGCGAGGGACGATATGGGCCTGAGATTCCTGAAGGCGGCGCTGGTCGCTCTTCTCGCGCTTGTGGCCGGCTACGCTGCAGCACTCGGGGGCGGGTTGGTCGCGTTCGATGTCTTCGAGGTCTCGCAGCGCGAAGGCGCCAATGCGATGGCACTGGCATTCGTCATCTGTCCGTCCGTCGCGGTACTGAGCGCCGTCTTGGCAACAACCTGGTACTGGATCGCTTCCGGTAGGCGCGCCGCGACCGCGAACCCCTCCGCCCTTGGGACGCACCGTGGCAGTGCGGCACGTGTTGCGGCCATCGCCTTGTCTGTCGTCATCGGATGGCTCGCCGGCACTCTGCTGCAATGGATGTTGGCGGGTCGTTCCTACGAAGCCTTCGTCGTCGCCCTCGCAGTATCCACGGCGCCCTGGATCGGCGTGATCGTCCTCGGTGGCCTCACATGGTGGCTGACACGCCGGCGAAAGGCGCTCACGCGCTGATCCGCGCGATCGTATGCTGCGAGCGTCACTCTGGAACAGCGACGGGTGACACCACCTCCGACCGACGTGCTCCAATGAGATTACATTACTCAGGAAGTCGCCAGTTGATCAGAGCGACGATTCCAGGTGTCGGCAGAAGCAGGGTTCGAGCCCGTCCCAATGCTCCTCGCCTGGCCGATGCGAACTGCTCCGCATCTTCCGCGCGCTTTGCCAACACGGAACCACCAAGCGACTCCACTCTCAACATATCCATTGGGCCTTGACCCTACCGCCCCGCCAGGATGCGGCGCGCGATCACCATGCGATGGACCTCGGTCGGGCCCTCGTAGACCCGCATCGTCCGCACCTTCTGCGCCATCAGCTGAAGGGGCATCTCCTTGGCCATGCCCATCGCACCGAATGCCTGCATCGCGTGGTCAATTACGCGGGTCGCCATCTCGGTCGCGAAGACCTTGATCATCGAGGCCTCCATGCGCACGTCGCCACCGGCATCCTGCTTGGCCGCCGCGTCGAGCGCCATCAGCCGGCAGGCATGGATTTCCATCGCCGCGTCGGCGATCCACCACTGCACCGCCTGCCGTTCGGCCAGCCTGGCACCGAAGGTGCTGCGCTGGTTGGCGTGCGCGACCATCATGTCGAGGGCACGGCGCGCCATGCCGATGCACATCGGCCCCATCAGCAGGCGCCGCCGGGTCAGGCGCAACTGCATGTTGGCGAAGCCACTCCCCGGTTCACCCAGCACCTGGGCGTCGGGGACACGGCAATCCTCGAACACCAGCTCGTAGGTACGATGGCCGCCCAGCATCGGAATCTCGCGCTCGATGCGGAAGCCCGGCGTGCCGCGGTCGACCAGGAAGGCGGTGATGCCACGATGGTCCTTGCCCGGTGCGGTGCGCGCCAGGACCACCGTGAAGTCCGCGGCCGGCATGTAGCTGACCCAAATCTTGCGGCCGTTCAGCACCCAGGAGGTACCGTCCTTCACGGCGCGCGTCGTCATCGCCGCCGGATCCGCGCCGGCACCCGGCTCGGAGATCGCGGTGGCAGAGCGGATCAAGCCTTGCGCGTAGGGCTCGAGGTAGCGACGGCGCTGTTCGTCGTTGGCCACCGCCATCAGGAGGCGCAGTACTGGCGATTCCGGCGGGAAGGAAAACGGCACGATGGTGCGGCTGAGCTCTTCCTGGACGCCCATCAGCGCCACCGCCGGAAGGTCGGCGCCGCCCATCTCGGCCGGCGCGTCGAGCCCGATGAGGCCGAGTTGGCGGCATTTCTCGAGCAATGGCGCAGTCTCGTCGGCGGCAAGATGAAGCTCGCCGCCCGCGGCTTCGCGGGCCAGCAGGGCCGCCTCCAGGGGCATCAGCTCGCGCTCGACGAACCGCGCCACCGTATCCTGCAACGCACGATGTTCTTCCGCGACCGTACTCATGTCCCACCCGCCGGTTACCTCCAGCCATGGGGACCGAGTTCGGAGCCGGTGGCCTTGATCTATATCTAAGGAAGCTCCGAACGACTCTCCGAAGCTGTCGGACGACAGGATTGGCTTGATATTCGTGGCGTCGCCGATGTTTTTTGGCCTCCTGGAGGTCGCGATCTCGTCATCGAGAAAGCTGCGAGCGACATTGACCGGAGACTTATTCGTATCCGACTGACCCCACTACCGCTGCTCTCGTTGCGCGCCGTCCCGTCGACCGTCTGGCCAATCCCCGAGACCCAGGCTGGGCCGCTTTCGCAGAAGTTTCCACCGGCCGGTGCAACGATGAGGAAAAGGATCGGAAAGCACACTAGAGTGGAGGCGCGGGGAGAGCGGGGTTCGAGAGAGGCATGCGCAAGCACCTAGCGTTGGTCTGCGGGCTGGCAATGCTGGTCTCCTGCGAGTTGCCTGCGGCTTTCGGCCAGACGCAGCCGTCTTCCGTCAACATCCCGCTGACTTACCTATTCGACAGCCAATCCAACGCCGCCCGCCTCTCGATCAACATCGGCATCAATGGCGGAGACCCGAGGCCTTACCTTTTCGACACCGGCTCGTCGCTCTTCAACGCGGCCTTCGATCCGAAGACGTGGGGCGGCTATTCCCAGTATACGACGTCGGTTCCGACCTCGACCGTTACCAACGGCAACGACGTCAAACTCTGCTATTCCGAGAGCGGCGGCTGTCGCGGCTATGTCGGGAACATCCTGCAGATCCCGTCGCTCAGCTTCTATGACGGTTTCGTAACCACGACGGAAACGGCACCGGCGGCGACCCTCTCCACCAACGGTGGACCAGGCTTTCAGATCAATGCCGCCTACAAGTATACGGATCCCGATACCAACCCGGCCACGCACGACATCTTTCCGGACTACTTCCGCCATGCCGACACCAAGGACATTCCGCCCCAAGAAGGCCTGTTCTACGGCGTGTTCGGCTCCCGCATCTCCGTCGACCAGCTCCCCAAGGACAAGTGTCCCGGCTCGCCGGACTGCTACGTTGCCGGAGGGGTGCTCGGGCAGGTGATCATGCCCGGTGCCGCCCGCCAGGGCTTCGTGGTCGCCGCCAACGGCCAAGGCGATCCGGCAAGTCCGTCCACGGCGCCGAACGCCGCGGTCACGATCGGCGGCAGGACCCAGAACCTGACGTCGTGCAATCCCTGCGTGACGGTCGGCCTGACCCCCGAACTCATTGGCCAGTTCGCCCCGGTGGCCATGCCGACGGCGACGTCGGCTCCCGGCCTCGTCCAGTGGGTGGCGCCGACATCTCCCGAACAGGCGCCCCCCTTCCCCAATCCTTACGGCAGCGGCACGACGCCGAACACCTCGGCGCCAACGGATGCCATGTATTTCACGGTGACCGTGTCAGCCGGCAGCACGACCGCCAAGGCCTTCACCCTGCTGGATACCGGGACCAAGTATTATTCATTGACCAGGGACTTCTCGGAAACGCTCAATGGCACGATCTCGATCACGGGCCTGACGCCGGACAAGCAGCCGATCGCCGGCCTGCCGACGGCGACGGCAACCCTCAGCGGCAAGCCCAGCTACTATGTCGACGGAAGCGGATCGACCAACACGTTGGGCATCCCGTTCTTCATGCAGAACTCGGTGATGTTCGACCTGACCGATCAGGCGACCGGTTACACCCCGTTCTTCGTCACGGCCACCAACCTCCAGACCACGGCCGGCGGCCCCCTCATCGTCACGGCAAACAACGTTCCGCTCGGACTGGCCGGCGTCATTTCCGGTCCAGGGGGGCTCACCATCGAGAGCGGTGGCGCCGCACAGCTGAGCGCCACCAACCTCTATGCCGGCGAGACGCGGATCGGCGGAACGCCTATCGGCACCCCGGGGACGCTGCTGATTTCAGGGCCCGGCAGCATCGCCGCCTCGCGCGGCGTGGTGAACGACGGCGTGTTCGACATTTCGCGTGCCTGGGCGCCTGTCCACATCAGGGACCTGACGGGTAGCGGACGGGTGAATCTGGGCAGCCAGAATCTCACGATCACCAACGGGAGCGGCACCTTCGCCGGCATCATCGCCGACGGGGGTGAGTATCCGGGAAGCGGCGGCAGCGTGACCATCGCCGGCGGCACGCAAACCTTCGCCGGGGTGAGCGGCTATACGGGCGGTACGACGGTGAGCGGCGGCACGCTCAATCTCACGGGCACCCTCATCGGCGGCATGACGGTCGCACCCGGCGGCACCTTCAACAATGCGGGTACCTTCGGGTCCTTTGGCGGTGCGGGTTTCCTGAACCAGGGCATCACCATCAACGCAGGCACCATAGCCACCGACGTACTCAACGCCGGCTCGTTTCAGAACAACGGAACCCTCACCGGCACCTTCGCAAACCTGGGGACTCTGTCGGGGACCGGCATGCTGACGGGTATGCTCGCCAATGCAGGCGTCATGGCGCCGGGCATGCCCTACGGCACGATGACGGTGAGCGGTGCATACAGCCAGACACCGTCCGGCACGCTGCAGGTTGCCGTGTCTCCCTCCGGCCAGGCGGGCCGGCTGAACGTGACGGGCGCGACCGGCACCGCCGCCCTCGCCGGCTCGGTGCTTGCACAGGTACAGGCCGGCGGCAGTTACGCGCCACGTTCCACTCACACGATCCTGCAGGCCACCGGCGGGCTCAGTGGCAGCTTCTCCAGCGTCACGAGCAGTTCACCGTTCCTGCTGCCGAGCCTGAGCTACGACACCAACAACGTCTATCTCACCTTGCAGATCGGAGGTTTCGCCACCGCCGCGCTCAATCCGTCGCAGCAGTCGGTCGCCAACGTGCTGGACGCCACGGCGGCCTCCGCGACCGGGGACTATGCCACCGTGCTGGGCTCGCTTTCGACGCTGACGCCGGCCCAGCTCCAGCCGATCCTGACGGCGCTGTCAGGCACCAACTACGCAGGATTTTCCTCGGCCATGGTTCAGGGCGCCCAGCTCTTCATGAACAATTTCGCCGGCCAGGCCACCGGCGGCGGTCCGTCAGGCAGCGCCCGCGTGGCGCTCGCCGAGGCCTGCGAAGTCGCCTGCGAGGTATCGGACATGCCGCGCTGGGGCGCCTGGGGCGGCGCGATCGGCGGCCTCGGCACGGTCGGTGCCGGCACCCCGCAGGGCGCCGTCACCTACAATGCGGGAGGCTTCGCCGCAGGTCTCGACAGGGCACTTACCGAGACATTCCGTGCCGGGATCACGGTGGGCTACAGCGGCGGCACGCAATGGGTCTCGGGCTTCAGTGGTCAGGGCTACAGCGACACGGTGCAGGCGGGTCTCTACGGCAACTATGCCGACGGACCGTTCTATGCCGACGGCCTGGTCGGCTATGCCTACAGCAACAACCGGATGACGCGACAGATCCTCATCCCGGGCCTCGGGACGCGTACGGCCTTCGGCCAGGCGGGCGCCAACCAGCTCTTCGGCCAGTTCGAGACCGGCTACAGCTTCGACATCGGCACCCGCGCCGATGCCTTCTTCAAGCCGTTCGCGCGCCTGCAGGCTTTCACCGGTACCCAGAACGGCTTCACCGAGACCGGAGCGCAGTCGCTGAACCTCTCGGTCGCACCGCAGACGACCAACTCGCTGCGTTCGGTGATCGGCGCCCAGTTGGGAGCGTCGATGGACATGGGATGGCGGGACCGGCTGGCGATGCGGTTCCGGCTGGGATGGAGCCACGAATATGCCGATGTCGCCCGGCCGGTGACCGCGGCGCTCGCCGGCGCGCCGTCATCGCCTTTCACGACCTTCGGCATCTCACCGGTTCGCGACGGCGTCCTGCTGGGCCTCTCCGCCAGCACCGCCGTCGCCGATGCGACGTCGCTTTACCTGCGTTACGAAGGCACGCTGGCCGGACCGGATGGCAGCCAGGCCCTCACGGCCGGCATGCGCATGACCTGGTGACTCAATCACGAGCCCAGTTTGCCGGTGAGCAGAGGCTGAAGCCGGCGCTGCAGGCGGCTCGGCGGTTCGCCGGTGAGGTCCTTGGCCACTTCGTGGCTCACACATTCCAGGACCCGTTTCCCGAGGAGGCCGCGCAGCTCCCCAAGGCTGCGGCGGGGTACCACGAGAATGAGATCGTCGAAGGCGCCCCGGCTGCAGGCATCCTCCAGCACCCCTGCGACCATCGCCATGAACCGGTGCTTCTCGAGCTTGTGATAGTCGTGCGGCGGCTCGAACGCATGCCGGGCGCCGCTACGCGCGGCGCCGAACCCTCGCCCGGGACGGTCGCTCTTGAGGTCGCGCGTTCGCTGGCGGCTCGCCGGCGACACGAGATCGGACGGGCCGGCCGGAACGAGCTTCCCCAGCTTCCTGTCCGGACTGAAAATGCGGGCGCGGGCGCCGTCTGCGACGACGACCCATGTCTTCCTGATTCGCGTGGCCATGTTCCCTACCCTGCGGGTGAAACTCGGAAGAGCCGTTGTGGCGGAAGGCTACTCCACCGGCCGCTGCACCGACTTGATGTGCCTCAATCGTCGACCCTGCCCCGTCACCAGGGGCACCGACGGTCGGCGCCGAACAGCGTGGCGAACTGCTGGGAAGTGCTGGTCAGCGGCTGACCGGCGCCAACCTCGTCCGCGACCGACGAGAACTCGATCGTCCAGGCGGAGAAGCCCGCCATGAAGAAGCGGCCGACCGCTCCCACCTCGGTATCGCCACGGCCCTCCTCCAGTCCGATGGCCTGCGGATACCAGGCACCGCCACGAACGATCCGCAGCGGCGCGTTCCACGCTTCCGGATAGGACAGGTCGCGATTGAGGCTCGCGTAGATCCCTTCCTGCACCAGATCGCCCGTGCCGCCGGCCGTGCGGTTGAGCAGCATGACGAAGGCCCCGAGCGCATGGTTGTAGTGCACGGCGGGCCCCCAGAACCCATCGGGATCGGCATGACGCCAGCCGCGCCGCATCGGCCAGATCGGTCGAAGCGGCAGGCGCCCGTCGGTCGACCAGCCCCGTGCGGTCCAGAGCATTGGTGGCGCGGAGGGCTCCGCGGCGGGCACCCGCAGCACCGCCACGCCCTGGGCCGCCTCGTCGGGATGGTAGCTCGAGAAGAAAACGTAGACCCAGCGGCCTTCACGATCCGGAAGAGCGCAAAGATCGCCATAGCCTCCGGCGAAGAACCCGTTGCGCCACGATAGGTCGGTGCGATCGATCGGCAGGCGCAGCAGGTCACCCCGATGGCGCCAGGTCAGGCCATCATCCTCCGATACCGCCCGCCCCATGTGGGGCGTGAAGAGCTTGCCGGCCCCGCCGGCCGGCGTCTCCGCATGGAACCAGCCGTGCAACGCGCCGCCGGGCGCCTGCCAGATCGCTTCGATCCATTTGCCGATCCCGGGCTCCGGATCGTCGAGGAACTTCACCGGCACCGGCGCCGCGTCGAACCGGAGATCGGGGCGGCCGACCCGCCGCAACGTGTGTCCAATCGGATCGTAGAGCGAGAAGAAGGCGACAGCCGCGTCGCGACCGATCCTGACGGGACTGTTGCCGTCGGTGCGCCAGCAGGTCCGGCCGTGAAGTGTCAGCGGCGGCGCCGGACGGAAGCGCACGCGCAGTTGGCCGTTGCTTACGACGGCATCACCCGCCGGCTGTTCGCCCGCTGGGACACTCACAGCATCGATGCCTCGGCTTCGCGCTCGAGTTCCTTCTTCGGCTCGGCAATCTCGGTCATGGTCGCCTCGCTCAGCAGCAGGATGCTGGCGACCGAGACGGCATTCTCCAGCGCGATGCGCACGACCTTGGTGGGATCGATGATGCCCGCTTCGACCAGATCGACATACTGCTTGCGGGCCGCGTCGAAGCCCTGATTGCCCTTCGACTCCAGCATCCGCGCCACCACGACACCCCCGTCCGCGGCCGAATTCTCCGCGATCTGCCGGGCGGGCGCCTCCAGGGCACGCTTGAGGATCTGGATGCCCGTCCGCTCGTCGCCTTCGGCCCCGGATTCCTCGGCCGCAACGGCTTCGGTGCAACGCAGGAGGGCGAGGCCACCACCGGGCACGATGCCTTCCGCCACCGCCGCCTTGGTGGCGCTGATGGCGTCGTCGAGAGCCTCCTTCTTGGCCTTCATCTCGGACTCGGCGGGTGCGCCGACCTTGATCACGGCGACGCCGCCCGACAACTTGGCCAGGTGATCGCGCAACTTCTCCCTGTCATAGTCGCTGGTGGACGCCTCGATCTCCCGCCGGATCGCCGCAACGCGCGCGTCGATCGCCTCTCGGGCACCGCCACCGCCCACGATCGTCGTGTGGTCCTTGTCGATGACGACGCGCTTGGCCGTCCCGAGATCCTCGATCGACGCACCCTCCAGCCTGAGGCCGAGTTCCTCCGAGATGACCTTGCCTCCCGTCAGGACGGCGATGTCCTGCAGGATCGCCTTGCGCCGGTCGCCAAATCCCGGCGCCTTCACCGCGCAGCAGCGCAGCGCACCGCGGAGTCCGTTGACGATCAGCGTGGCGAGCGCATCGCCCTCGATGTCCTCCGCGATCACGAGAAGGGGACGCCCGGTCTTCACCATCTGGTCGAGCAGCGGGAGCATGTCCTTCAGCGCCGAGATCTTGTGCTCGCACAGCAGGATGCGAACGTCCTCGAAGGCCGCCTCCATGCGTTCGGGATTGTTGATGAAGTACGGCGACAGGAATCCGCGGTCGAACTGCATGCCCTCGACGACTTCCAGCACGGTTTCCGTCGTCTTCGACTCCTCGACCGTGATGACGCCGTCATTGCCGACCTTCTCCATGGCGTCCGCGACCATCTCCCCGATCGCTACGTCGTTGTGGGCGGAGATGGTGGCGACCTGCGCCTTCTCCCGCCGCGTCGTCACGGGCCGCGACATCGCCTTCAGCGCAGCGACCGCCGCCCGGGATGCGCGATCGAGGCCGCGCTTGATGTCGATGGCGCTCGCTCCGGCGGTCACATTGCGCACGCCATCGGCCAGCAGGGCATGAGCCAGGATCGTGGAACCCGACGTGCCGTCCCCCACCACCTCGGCGGTCCGCTCCGCCGCCTGCCGCAGCATCTGCGCGCCGAGATTCTCTTCCGGGTCCTTGAGCTGGACTTCCTTGGCGATGGTCACGCCGTCGTTGCAGACGAGCGGCGCTCCCCAGCTCTTCTGGATCAGCACCGACTTCGACTTGGGCCCGAGGGTGATGCGCACGGCATCGGCGAGCTGAGTGGCGCCGCGCAGCACTTTTTCCCGTGCCGCCGCACGGAACATCAGATGCTTGAAGGCCATGGCCATTCTCCGGTTGGAAGCTGCCTGCGGACGCAGGCCGGACTCGCTCGTCCCGCCCCGGCCTGATCCGAGCCAACCATCGCGCATTCGGTCCGTCGTCGGGATTGATCCATGTCAAGAAGCGAGTGTCACCTCTGCGATATCGTTCTCCGGTTGCAATCGGGAGGATCGGGACATGTTCAAGCACATTCTCATTCCAACGGATGGCTCGGCGCTTTCCACGGCGGCCATTCAGAACGCCCTGCAGTTGGCTCGCGCCGTCAAGGCGAAGACCACGGTGATCACCGTCACGGAGCCCTTCCACATCTTCTCCATGGACAGCATTCAGCTCGCCGATACGCGGTCCGCCTACGAGACCCATGCGGGCGAAGCCGCCCGGCGTTGCCTGGACGCGGCGAAGCGGGAGGCCGGGGCGCTTGGCGTGGAATGCGAGGCCATCCAGGTCGAGCATGCCATGCCGTACAAGGCGATCACGGACACCGCCGCGACAAAGGGGTGCGACCTGATCGCCATGGCTTCGCATGGGCGCCGCGGCGCGGCTGCCCTGATCCTCGGAAGCGAAACGGCCAAGGTGCTGACCCACAGTTCCATACCGGTCCTCGTCTATCGCTGAGAACCGGCGGCGAGCCGCCGACGCTGCGGCAGGCGGAGGATGGCACGATGAAGTGGATCAATCCGTATCTCGAGGCCCGCGAGCGCATGGTTCGCGACCAGATCGCCGGCCGTGGGGTTCACGACAAGCGCGTTCTCGACGCCATGGGACATGTTCCCCGCGAGGCCTTCGTGCCCGAGGAGTGCCGCCCCGCAGCCTATTCCGACCAGCCGCTCGCCATCGGCGAAGGCCAGACGATCTCGCAGCCCTACATCGTCGCCGCGATGCTCGAAGCGCTGGGACTGGAGGGAGGCGAGCGCGTGCTGGAGGTCGGGACGGGTTCCGGCTACGGCGCCGCCGTTCTCGCCCATATCGCCCGCGCCGTGCATTCGATCGAGCGCATACCGGCGCTGGCCAGGTCGGCCCGCGAGACGCTCAGGCGGCTGGGATATGGCAGCGTCGACGTGATCGAAGGCGACGGCACCCTGGGCTGGGATCGGGCCGCCCCCTACGATGCGATCGTTGCCACCGCCCACGGACCGGGAATCCCGCCCTCCCTGCGAGCCCAGCTCCGCCCGGGCGGACGGCTGGTCATGCCGGTGGCCGACAAGGACAGGGGGCAGATGCTGGTTCGGGTGGTGCGCGCAGGCAATGGCCACGATCGAACGGACCATCTCGAGCCGGTCCGGTTCGTTCGCCTGATCGGCGCGCAGGGCTGGCCCGACGCTGTTCCGCCAGGCTCGGTCGATCTCCCCTGACGGGTCAGCGGTTCGGTGTCGCGAGCGCGACGTTCTGGGGGGCCGGGCCCGTGGCGCAGCGGCGCACCGCGGCAACGGCCTTGCCGCGCATGGCGGTTGGGCCCTCCTGGAGATCGATCACCGCCTCGCCATCGAAGGCCGCGGGCCTTCCCGGCATTTCGGCGACGAGGTCGAAACGCAGCCGCATCGTCGTGCCCTGCTCGATGGCATCGAGCAGCCGCTCCGAGAGGCGCGGGAACATGGCCTGGGTCTCGTCGCTCAGCACCACATGGTCTTCGGCAAACAGCAGGTCAACCGGATAGACGTGGTCGTCGATGACGATCTCGGCGCGCGGATCACCCTTCGCCCGTCCCGCCGCCACGCCATCCGGCATCAGGGGGCCGTCATTCGTGAGGTAGAGCTGGAGCTGCAGCACACGGCGATCCTCGGCCGGCTCGCAGGCCAGCACCACGACGTCGAGGTTGAGGTCGCGGCTGCGCGGCTCGATCAGCGCATAGCTGGGCGGATCGATGCCCTGCTCCACGGCCCAGCCCGAGCCGGCTTCGAGCTCGCCCGCCAGGGCGAGGCCGACGCACGAGCCGGCGACGATACCGGCTATCAGAACCGTTCGCGCAATCCGCCGCAGAGCCTGCATGATGGAAGATCCTTCCGCCTTCGATCCCACGCTAGCCGGGAATGACAGAGTCCGGGCTGATCCAGATCAAACCGGGAGTGGGTCCGCGGCCGTTGATGCAGGTCAATGAAGCAGCGGCCGTTCCGGGCAGGCTCCATCGTCGAACGCCGGCATTCGCCTGCGCAGGAGCGCCCCATGACCAAGATCCGCCGACTCCTCCCGGCCCTGCTCGCGGCCTTCATCGCGACCCCTGCGTTCGCGGCCCCGGAGGGCGGGGTCTCCACCCCGATGCTCTCGCGCTGCGCCGGCAAGGCCGGCCTCGAGACACGGCAGTCCGACGCGGCTTTCGGACTACTCGCGCTCGACGGCGCGCCGTGGCTCTCGATCGAGCGCACGGACGAGGCGGTGGGAATCCAGCCGATCATGACCACTGTCACGGGGACGGGATCGCGCTATCGGCGAAACGGCACCTCTGTGCCGTTCCGCTTCACCTGCGTGCTCGATGCCGACGGACAGGCCCTGATGTTCCATGCGAGCCTTCTGATGCCCAAGCTGGGCGATACGCTGCCGCCGGCGACGGTCATCTCCGGCAGCGCCACGCTGGCCGAGAAGATCGCGCTGCCGCGGGGCGTGGAACTGCGTATTCAGCTGTTCGACATTGCGCGCTCTCCGGAGGGCGAACTGCTCGCCGAGCAGGTGGTGCGCAGCGGCTGGCAGGTTCCGATCCCCTTTGCCCTGCGGCTGCCCGCAACCTTCTCGACCGAGGGCCGCAAGCTGATCGTCACGGCGCGGCTGGTCGCAGCCCATCAGGTCCAATACCGGCTGCCGGCGCCTCGCGTCCTGAACGACCGGGATATCCTCGCCCCAGTCGTCCTGACGCTCGAGAGGCCCGAATCGAAGGGCCCCTGATCGCGCTGCGCTACACGCCCATGCCGACGGTGGCCGGTATCGAGCGCAGGTGGCTCCTGACCTTCTTCACGCCGGGAACGTTCTCCGCGGCCACGCGGTAGGCCTTCCGCACGTCTTCGCCGCCGACGAAACCCCAGAGATGAACCACGCCGTCACTGACGACGACGTTGACCGGCCACCGCGACTTCCAGGCCTCCCTGTCGAAGGCCGCCACCACGGCCTGGCGCAGCTTCTTGTCGTCGGGCAGCCCGACGGTGCCTTCCGGCTCGCGCGACAGCAGGGCGCCCAGAATGTTGGCGCGGCTGACGATGCCGACCAGTTTGTTGTCCCGCACGATCGGGATGCGTTTCACGCGATGCTTCTCGATCAGCTCGACCAACTCGCCCAGCGTCGCCTCGTCGCTGGCGGTGACGACCTCGCGGGTCATGACATCCGCGACATTGCGGGCGTGCGACGTGACGTAATCCCGCGCGACCGTCGCTTCGCTCTCGAGAAGACGCAACAGCCACGACTTGCGCGGCGCCGTTTCGATCTCGGCGCGATGGATGAGGTCGGCCTCGCTCACGATACCGAGGACGTTGCCCTGGTCATTGACGACCGGCGCCGCGCTCACCCCGGCCCCCAGCAGCAGTTCGGCGGCGTCGAACACGGTCTCCTTGACGTTCACGCTGACGATGTTCTCCGTCATGATGTCCTTGGCGCGCATTTCCCGGCTCCTTTCGGTCGATCTGTCGGCGCACGGTCCCCCGGCGTGCGTTCGCGTGCATTGCGCCATGTCAAATCCCGCGACGGGCGTGCGGCCGGTCAGGGCACCAGGACCGCCGCGCCCTGGAAGGCGCCCGAACGCAGATCGGCAACGGCCTGGTTGGCAGACGCCAGCGGGTACACGGTCGTCGTCGTCCTCACCGGCACCAGCGGCGCCAGCGCCAGGAACTCCCGCGCATCCTCGCGCGTGAGGTTGGCGACCGAGAGAAGCTGACGCTCCTCCCAGAGCAGTCGGTAGGGAAACGACGGTATGTCGCTCATGTGGATGCCGCCGCAGACCACCCGTCCGCCCTTCCGGACGACCGCCAGCGCCGCCGGCACGAGGTTCCCGACCGGCGCAAACAGGATGGCCGCATCGAGTGGGTGGGGCGGCGCTTCGTCGGAGCCGCCGGCCCAGATCGCACCCAACGATCGCGCATGCGCCTGCGCCGCGCAGTCGCCCGGCCGGGTGAAGGCGTGGACCTCCCGCCCCTGCCACCGGCACACCTGGGCGATGATGTGGGCGGCGGCGCCGAAGCCATAGAGGCCGATCCGGTGCGCGTCGCCGCAGAGCTTGAGGGACCGCCAGCCGATCAGCCCGGCGCACAGGAGCGGCGCCGCAGCCACCGGGTCGTCGAAGCCCTTCAATGCGAACGAGAAGTCCGAACTGGCCACGACATGGGTCGCGAACCCGCCGTCGCGGGTGAGGCCGGTGAACACCGGACGGTCGCACAGGTTCTCCCTGTCCACGGCACAATAGGGACAATGGCCGCATGTCCCGCCGAGCCACGGCACGCCGACACGCGTGCCCAGGCGTGCGGTCGGCACGCCCGAGCCCACCGCTTCGACGATCCCGACGATCTCATGGCCGGGCACGATGGGATGCCGGATTCCCGGAAGGTCGCCGTCAAGGATGTGGACATCGGTGCGACATACGCCACAGGCCTCGACCCTGATCAGTAGGTCGCCCGGGCCGGGCCGGGGGTCGGGCCGCTCCTCGAGATGCAGCGACCCGCCGGCGGAAGAGAGAACCATGGCCTTCAAGCAAGGACTCCCTCTTCCTTTGGGGTGACGGCGCCTCAGGCGGACTTGATGGCGACCTGCTTGACCTGCGCGGACGGATTCGCAGTCTTGGCGATCTCCAGTTCCAGCACGCCCTTGGCGAATTTCGCGGAGATCCCGTCGCGATCGGCATCCGCCGGCAGCGTGAAGGCGCGCGTGAAGGAGCCGTAGCTGCGCTCCGTATAGTGCATCTTGTCGTCGGTCTGCTCGACCTTCTTCTCTCCGGAGATGGTGAGAACATCACCCTCGACCTGGACCTTGACGTCCTCTTCGTCGAGACCGGGCAACTCGATCGTCACGGTGTAGGCCTTGCCGTTCTCCTTCACCTCGACCTTCGGTACGTGATCGAACGCGCGCAACGACCTGGGCGCGCTGCTGGGCGTCATCTCGGGCCAGCCGAACGGCCAGCCGCGCATCATCCGGTTGAAGACCTGGTCGAAATCGCCGCCGAACGGCAGTGCGCTACGCGACGTTGTCAGAGACTTTGCATCTGTCATAGGAACCTCCTTTCCGGCTTGCTGTAGTTCCAGGTCCCTCATACCGGCTTGCCCGCCGTTGCGACTTGATCAGGATCAATCCAGGCTGGCGGCTGTCACACCGGCGGCGCCCGCCGAGCAACACGGCGGCCTGTCCACATGGATGAACTTCTCGCTGGACCCGACGTCGCGCGGCAGCGCCGGGTGTCAGAACTCCAGCAGATTGTCCCGCAGGTGTTTGTGTGCGTACTGCTTGCGGGTCGCACCGCGGCGCTGCAATTCAGGCACCAGACCGTCACAGACTTCCATGATGTAGCGGCGGTCGAAGTAGCTGTTGAAGATCAGGAAGCCGTCTCCTCCCACCTCCTGCATGATCTCCACCATCAGGCCGGCGACGTAGTCGGGCGTGCCGGTGAAGTCGATGCCGCCCTTGCGCGCATAGCTCTGCAGGATCGAGCGCGGCGTCTTGCCGATCCATTTGGCGAGCGACGACTGGTGGCCGTTGGTCGTGAGATGCGAAGGCAGCGGTTCGTCGAGGTCGAACTTCGAGAAGTCGATACCGGTCAGCCGCGACATGCCCGACAGATGCAGATCCTGATGCCTCTCGGCCTCGGCGGCTTCCATCCGTGAGCGGTCGCGCGCCGCTTCCATGCTGACGTCGATGATCGGATGGGCGAGGAACAGTACCTTGATGTCGTCGGGATTGCGGCCGTATTCGACCGCCTGCTTTCGGACCTTGTCGCGATAGGCCTTCATGCTTTCAATGCTGCCGCCGCCCTCGGTAATGATGGTGTCCGCCCAGCGCGAGGCGAACTGCTGGCCGCGCGGCGAACCGCCGGCCTGGCAGATCGGAACGCGCCCCTGCGGCGAGCGCGGCGCGTTGATCGGCCCGCGGACCTTGAAGTACTTGCCCTCGTGGTTGATGGGATGGACCTTCGAGCCGTCGGCGAACATCGGCTTTTCGCGGTCGAGCACGACTGCGTCGGGCTCCCACGCCTCCCACAGTTTCGTCACGACGTCGGCGAACTCGTCGGCCACATCGTACCGCTCGTCATGCGGCCGGTGCTTCTCATGGCCGTAGTTCTGCGCCGCGCCGTCATTGCTGCCGGTCACGCAATTCCATCCGATGCGGCCCTCGGTCGTATGGTCGAGCGAGTTGACCAGGCGCGCCAGCAGGTAAGGCGGATACTCCGACACCGACAGCGTCGGCACGAGGCCGACCGTCTTGGTCGCCATGGCAAGATACGGCACCAGCACCGCCGGATCGAGTTTGGGCGCGCTCGCCGCGTACTGCAGGTACGAATTGTGCGAGCCCTGGTAGGTGTAGGGGACGTTCGAGGAATCCTCGATGATCATGTAGTCGAAGCAGGCCCGTTCCATGCCCTTGGCCAAATCGACGAAGATATCCGGCATCATCCAGCGATGGATGTCGCTGCCGGGAAACGCGCTGCGCCAGCTCTTCGGGCCATAGCCCTGCGACAGGAACCACGCCAGGTGGAAGGGCTTCTTCATGACTGAGACCTCACGCTACGATGGCCGGTGGTCACCGCCTCCGGACTAGCTCGCATCCTCGCAGATATGATCCGGCATCTCCGTCTAGGCAGCAAGGACGCTCACCTTCATCGTGGCGAGCTTGCGGTAGAGCAGCCCATGGTGCCGCACCGGCCACCAGTCGTAGAGGAAGAGCTGCAGCGGACGCCACATCGCCACCCAGCCCAGGATCAGCAGGCCTTCCTGGAAGACCTGCTGGAGAGGCGCGGGCGTGATCGAACCGGCGAGCTGGCGGAGCAGGACGCAGATCGCGAGGAAGCCAAGACCCATCAGGAGCGCGAAACGGCCTTCGCGGAACTGGAAACGAATCCGCCGCGCACTCGCCACCGCGCGGTAGGAGAAATAGTTGTGAACCGCCTCAGGAATGTTCGATTGCCGGGCCTGGTCGAGCTGCTCCCCTGGGACCCGGATGACGAGTTCGAGAGGACTCTGCAGCGGATACTCGTCCGCCCACCCGACGATGAATTCCTCGGCCTCACGATCGAGATCCCGTTCGTGAAAGGGCGAGGGATCGAGGGAGTTGAAGAGCTGCCGGACGTCGCTGATCCGGATGTCGATGATCTGTGGACCGGGCATGGCTCCCTCCGGCGCCGCTTCGCGGCAGCGCTCGTCGAATATGGCGATCGGCCTAGAGCGGGCCCAGGCACGCCCCCGGCAGGCCCTCGCCCGGCGCGCCGGCAGCGGCGGTTTGCTGCCGGTAGACGTCGGGGTAATCGGCCATACGCCCATCATCGTCCGGAAATCGCGTGCGATACACCAGCATCACGGGAATGTTCGTCGCGAGGGTCTCCCTGTTCGTCCTGCCGCGGGCGATCGCCGCGTCGATCTCGGCGGCCGTCACGTCGAGCGCCCAGGCGGCGAGCGCATGGGCCTTCTCCACGCGCACGCATCCGTGGCTGAAGGCGCGCACCGGCCGATCGAAGTATCTCCGGTCGTTGGTATCGTGCAGGAAGATCAGCTGATCATTGTCGAGTTCGAACAGGATCCGGCCGAGCGGATTGTGCGGCCCGGGCGGCATGTGACGCGCGCCTTCCCAGCGCACCATGGCAGGCGTCGGTGTCCAGGACGGATTGAACGTGACCGCCCAGATCGCCGTCGACAGTTCGGGCGTGGGTGTCGACGGGCGGCCGACGACGACGCGACTGCGCAGGAACGGCTTGCCGTCTTCGAGGGCTACGAGTTCGAACGACGGAATGTTGACCACGATCATCTTGCCGCGCGGCGGCACGGCGATCCCGATCGCCTGCAGCGCCGCTGCCAGTCCGGAGACCGCCGGCGTCGGTGCGCGCGCTACGGCGGCAGAAGGTGCCGGTACCGGATCACCCGTGCAGCCCGCGATCAGCGACAAAGCGAGGACGGCCGCCAGCTTCGCTAGTGCGAGAGAAGCACGCATCGGCCGCCCGAGAGGAGTTCGCTCGTGATCCCGCCGAGCGTCCAGCGTCCCTGCCGATTGTGGCCGTAGGCACCGGCGACGATCACGTCGGCGTCGTAGGTCTGTGCCAGACCCGAGAGCTGGGACGCGTTCGCCATCTCCGCCGCGACCACCTTCTCTTCCGCGGTAATGCCATGCCGGGCCAACCAGCGCGAGACCCGCGCGACGCTTTGCCAGGCCGCAGCATGCTCGTCCGCTGCATGGATCTGGACGATGAGGACGTTCCTCGCCTTGGACAGCAGTGGCAGCGCATCGCAGACGGCCCGTCGCGCCTCGCGCGTATCCTTCCACGCGACGAGGATCCGCTCGAACTTCGCGGTGCGGGAGGCTTCCGGCACCAGCATGACCGGACGCCCCGCCTGCATCACCAGTTCGCACAGGTCGGGCTGCCGCGTCGCATCATGCGGTTCGTCGATCTTGGGGACGCTGGCCACGACGATGTCGGCTGCGGCGGACTCCCGTGCCAGGCGCTCGGAAAGCGGCTCCGTACTGCTCTCGCCCTGCCAGTCCGCCGTATGGTCGTTCTTGGCGGCGATCGCCCGGAAGTCCGCTTCGGACGCCTTGAGATGCCGCTCGATCTGCCGACGGTCCTCCTGGAACAGTGCCGCGGGGACCGAATAGTCGCCGCAGATGCAGTGGATCGGACGGCAATATGCCCGCGCCAGCAGCATGGCATCGAACTGCCGTGCAAGCGCGATCGCCGCGCCGGCAATGCCCTGGCAATCGCGACCGGGCGAGAGCGCCGCCATGACGACCCGGTATGTCATCGTCCCGACTCCTCCCCGTCGGTCACACCGGAGGGCACGTTCGGGTGCCACCGGGCGTCCGGCATGGCGTGGTAGTGATGCCTCACGGCCGCCCATGCGGCGCGGCTGGCATGTTCCTCGCGTCCGGCGTCGCCTGCGCGCAGGGCCCAGGCTTCGTTGAAGGCCTCCCGATAGAGGTCCTGGGCTCGTGGCGGAAGCTGCTGGCGAACCGAGATCGGCAGGTTGGCGTTGGAGAGGTAGAACATGACGATCGCGACCCGTTTGGTGGCGGCGCCCGACCATGGCCGTGCCGGCGTCGCAGTGCCTTGACCTATCTCAACGTCGCGGGCGTCAGTTGCGCAGGCTGTGCCGCCACCAGGGCTTCAACGCCTCCAGGCAGAGGATGAGCCCCAGGGTCGCCAGCAGCGACACGCCGAGATCGTCGACGTGCAGCGGGCCGAACCGGAAGAGATCCATTGCCGGCGGCCAGGTGAGCGCGACCGTCAGCACGCCGGCGACCAGCGACAGGAGAAACCACAGGAAGAAGTTCGGACGCCGCAGAGCCACGGACAACGAAGACGAGAAGGAGCGATTCACGACGATCAGCCCGACATTGATCAGGACGAGCGAGGTGAACATGAGGGCGCGCAATTCGTCGGCCGGCATGTCGCGGCCCATCCCCACGACCAGCACGACCGCGAGCGCCGCGAGTGCGAGACCGCCCTGCACGAGGCTGAAAGTCATCATCGGGGGCGACAGCAACCGGCTGTCCGCGGCCCGTGGTGGCCTCTGCATCAGGTCCCGCTCTTCCGCCTCGGCCTCGAAGGCGATCGAGCAGACCGGATCGATGACCATCTCGAGGAAAGCGATGTGTATGGGGCTCAGCATGAACGGCAGGCCGAACAGCAGCGGCAGCAGCGCCAGTCCCGCGATGGGTATGTGCACCGCCACGATGTAGGCGCTCGCCTTCCGGAGATTGTCGTAGATGCGCCGTCCCAGGCGAATGGTCCGCACGATCGAGCCGAAATCGTCATCGAGAAGCACGATGGCGGACGCTTCGCGCGCGACATCAGTGCCGCGGCCTCCCATCGCCACGCCGATATGCGCGGCCCGGAGCGCCGGTGCATCGTTCACGCCGTCGCCGGTCATCGCCACCACCTCGCCGTCGGCCTTCAGGGCCTGTACGAGGCGCAGCTTCTGCTCCGGCATGATGCGCGCGAACACGTTGGTGGAACGGACGGACTCGCGCAGAGCCGTGTCCTCCAAACTTTCCAGCGCGGGCCCATCGATCGTCCTGCCGGCGTCGAGCCCGGCACGGGCGGCGATCACCTGCGCGGTGGCCGGATAGTCTCCGGTGATCATGACCACCCTGATCCCGGCCGAATGGCATTCGCCGATGGCGGCCGGCACGTTCTCGCGCAGCGGATCGGCGAAGCCCACCAGACCGAGGAACCCGACATCGAAGCCCGTCTGCTCGTCCGGCAAGGGACCGTCCGGCACCTGCCCCCGGGCGACCCCCAGGACGCGTATGCCCTCGCGGGCCATGTCTTCGACCGCGCGGTGCAGCCATGCCTTGCCCGCCGCGTCGAGCCGGCAGAGCGCTCCGACCGCCTCGGGCGCGCCCTTCGTCGCGACGAACCGGCCGCCCTCCTCGTCCCGCCAGACATGGCTCATGGCCAGCAGGGTCGGCTGCAGGCTGTAGCGGCGCACGAGTTCGCCGCCCGTCGTCGGGCTGGCCCGGGCTGCGATGGCCCTTTCCATCGGGTCGGAGGGCTCGGGCGAGCTGGCACGCCGCGCGGCCTCGATCAGGGCGGCGACCACGGAATCGGGCTCGCCCTGCCCGGCCCGCCATGTCGCCCCGGGCGTGCGAACCTCCGCCAGGGTCATCCGGTTCTGGGTCATCGTGCCCGTCTTGTCGGAGCACAGGACCGTTGCGGCGCCGAGCATCTCGATCGCGGAGGCGCGCCGCGTCAGGACCCGCACCCGCGACAGCCGCCACGCCCCCATGACCATGAAGGCCGTGAGCACGAGAGGAAACTCCTCGGGCAGGAGAGACATGCCGATCGCGATCCCGCCGAGCACCGCCTGCAGCCAGTCGCCCTGCACGACGCCGATCAGGAGCACGACGGCCAGGCTGGCGGCGATCCCCACCGCGGCGAAAATCCGGACGAGCCGCCGCGTCTCCACCTGCAGACGCGGCGGCTCGGGAGAGATCGCCTTCAACGACTGGCCGATACGGCCGAGTTCGCTGTTCGGTCCGGTCGCCCGTACGACCGCAACGCCCTCGCCATGGACGGCCAGGGTTCCCGAATAGAGGTACGCAGTGTTCTCGCCGCCGGGACGCGCCATGGCGGCCGCCGCGTCACCGGCGCTCTTGCTGACGGGAACCGACTCGCCGGTGAGAAGCGACTCGTCGACCACGAGGCTGCTCGCCGACACGACGACCGCGTCGGCGGGAATGCGGTCTCCTTCTAGCACCACGATCGTGTCGCCCCGCACCACCTCCCTGCCCGGGATGCGTCGTCGCTCGCCGTCGCGGATGACCAGGGCGCGCGGGCTCGCCTGATCGCGCAGGGCCGCCAGAACGCGCTCGCTGCGGGTCTCCTGCACGACCGTGATCAGGACCGACAGGGTCGCGAAGGCAAGCAGTACGATCGCCTCGCCGAGATCGCCGAGCACCAGGTAGATGGCGCCCGCCGCCAGCAGCAACGAAAACATCGGTTCCCGGAGCACGTCGACGACGATGCGCAGAACGCCGCGACCATCTCCCAAGGGGAGTTCATTGAAGCCCTCAGCCCGCAGGCGCGCATGCGCGTCCGCCTGCGAGAGTCCCGCCCGCCACGAGGCGCCCGCCGTTCCGCTCTCAGAAGGGATCACGACTCATCTCCCGGACAAGGGCTCCGGGGCCGCAGGCCGTCGCGGTTCGCCCAGCTGATCGAACGCGAGCAGGAGTACGCCCACCCGGCTGGCCGACGAGGCCCACTCGGCCAGACGCGGATAGTTGTCGACCAGCCAGTTGAACGCAATCTGCACCGCCGCGAACGCGGCGGCGGCCTGTGTGACCTCGCCGAGCGACAGGGAGCCGTCGATGTACTTGGGCACCGACAGGATCAGGCCGATGATGGGCGCGAGCAGCGTATTGCCGGACGATACCAGGGTGGTCCGGACGTGCTGGCCGCACAACGACCGCCATGTTCGCAGCACCTCGTCGAACGCGAAGCTCACGGTTCCCGCCTGTGTCCCGGCGCCCACCGGGCCCACCGGCGTCGTGCGAAGCCGCGCGACCGCGAACTTGAGCTCCGATTCGGCCTGGTTCTTCCGCTCGATGACATGCGCCATCCGCCGGCCGACCAGCAGCATGGCGCCCGTCGTGAGCATGGCGTAGGCGATGCTCGCGAACACCAGGTAACCCGGCAACGCCAGGCCGAGGCGCGCCGGCCCGATGGCGATCGCACCGCCCACCGTCCACAGGACCACGACGAACGTGCCCGCCGTCAGCACCGAGGAAAGCAGCCCGGTCACGAGATCGATCGGGGCATCGGTGGCGATGCGGGCATCTTCGGCGATCCGGTACTCCGCGAGCTGGGGTTCGTCGCTCCCGGCCTCGAGGCGTCGATAGTTGCCGTTCTCGAGCCACAGTCCGACCAGGTGCGTCGTCAGCCAACCGCGCCACCGGCGCTGGAAGGTCATCCGCGCCCAGACCGCGAAGGCGGCGAGGAAGATGCTGCAGGCCGCGAGACCGGGCAGCAGATAGGTCTGGTGACGGATCCCGGCGCCGTTCCGCTTTTCCAGCGCATCGAAGAAGTCGCGATTCCAGATATTGAGCCGGTACTGCACCAGGAGCTGCGCCACGACGCAGACGACGAGCAGCCCGATCAGGGTCCATGGCAGCCACGCCCCTTTGCCGCGGCCGAACCCCAGGGCGCTGTGCCAGAAGCGCCGAAGCGGCCGTGGCCCAACGGCCGAGACACCATCATCGGTCCTCATCCGTCGGCACGCGACGCCAGCGCCGCCAGACCAAGAAAGGTCGGCTCCGGCCGAACGATGATGGCGGTGGGGATCTGCCGGACGTATTCGGCGAAGCGGCCCTTGGCCGCGAAGCGCGTGCGGAACGACGAATCGCGAAGACGGGGGACGATGTGAGGGGCAATGCCGCCGCCGATCAGCACCCCGCCGCGGGCAGCGAAGGTAAGCGCCATGTCACCGGCGAACGAGCCCAGAAAGCCGCAGAACAGGTCGAGCGCGGCAGCAGAGCACGGCGCCGTGCCGGCCAGCGCCCCCCGGACGATCTCCTCCGGCGTCGGCGTTTCCGGCGCGCGGCCATCCTGCGCCGCCAGCACCGCGTGAAGGTTCACCATTCCAGTGCCCGACAGGACCCGCTCGGCAGAGACGTGAGCGAAGCGCCGGCGCAGCGTCTCCAGGATGACGGCATCGCCCGCGTCGCTCGCCGCAAGCGTCGCATGCCCGGCTTCGCTGGCCACGACGCGGGGAGCCGTCCCGGGCAGATGACAGGAGAGGCCGAGCCCGGTGCCGGGCGCGATGACCAGGACGGGCTCGTCCAGGACGGCGTTTCCCTCGCCCACCTTCACGACGTCGTCGGCGCCAAAATGCGGCACGGCCCAGGCCAGGGCCTCGAGGTCGTTGACGAGACGAACCGACCGGAGATGCAACGCCTGCCGCAAGCCTTCCGCGTCGACCGTCCAGGGAGCATTGGTGAGTTTGCAGCGGCCGCCCGAGACGGGACCGGCCGCGGCAATCACCGCGCGGTCCACGACGGTGCCCTCCGGCTGACCGTTGAGAAAGTGATGCGCCGCATCCTGCATGCTGGCGTAGGCGCCGGTGCGCAGCGATTCGACCGGCCCCAACTGGCCGTCCACGAGCAAGGCAAAGCGGGTGCGCGTCCCCCCCACATCGGCGAGGAGGCAGTTCACGACACGCCGCCGCGGGTCTGCACGGCGATGGTCGCCTTGTACCAGCGGGCCGACGCCTTGGGGGTGCGGCGCTGCGTGGGATAATCGACGCGGACGAGGCCGAAGCGGTTGGCGTAGCCGGCCCCCCATTCGAAATTGTCGAGCAGCGACCAGACGAAGTAACCGCGCACGTCGGCGCCGTACATGACGGCCTCCTCGAGCGCATCGATGTAGCGGCTCAGATAGTCGATCCGCTCGACGTCGTTGACGCTACCCGTTGCATCGCCGCTTTCCTCCGCGCCGGCGCCATTCTCCGTCACATAGATGGGCAGACGATAGCGGTCGCAGGCGTCGAGCAGCGTGTCCCTGAAGCCGTCAGGATCGACCTGCCAGCCGATCGGCGACCTGGGTACGCTGGCGGGCGCGTCGCTCCAGGCAAAGCCCAGGCGGGACGCGGCGTCGGCCCGCGCGTAGATCGGCGAATAGTGGTTGATGCCGAGCCAGTCGATGGGACGCCGGATCCGGTCCATGTCGCCCGCCTGGACGAACGGCGCGATGCGCTCGGCCAACACGGCGGCATAGGCGCCGCGAATCTGCGGGTCCGCAAACGCGCGGTTCCAGTACTCGTCCAGCAGGGCGGCCGCTCTGCGGTCGGCTTGCGTCGGATCGAGCGGCCGCACCGGCTGCATGTTGCAGATGGTCCCCAGCGACGCGCCGGGAAGATAGGCCCGAAGCACGTCGATCGCCGCGCCATGCGCCAGGTTCACGTGGTGGATCGCGGCATGATGTTGCGCGGCGTCGTCCACCGCCGGCGGATGCCAGCCAAACGCATAGCCGAACAGCGTGAAGACGCCCGGTTCGTTGAAGGTCGCGAACCGCTTCACGCGGTCGCCCAGCCGGCTCGCCACCAGGCGCGCATAGTCGGCGAACCAGTCCGCGCTAGCGCGATTCGCCCAGCCGCCAAGATCCTGCAGGGCCTGCGGAAGGTCCCAATGGTACAGGCACACCCAGGGCTCGATCCCCGCTGCAAGAAGCCCGTCGACCAGCCGGTCGTAGAAGGCGATCCCGCGCTCGTTCACGCCTCCCCGCCCCTGCGGCAGCACGCGCGGCCAGGCGATCGAGAAGCGATAGGCGCCCACGCCGATGTCGCGCATCAGCGCGATGTCCTCGGCGTAGCGATGATAGTGATCGCAGGCGACATCGCCGGTATCGCCGTTGGCGATCCGTCCGGGTTGGTGGGAAAAGCCGTCCCAGACGCTGGGACCTCGACCCTCGTCCCGGGCCGCGCCCTCGATCTGGTACGACGAGGTAGAGACGCCCCACAGGAAGTCGGGCCGCAACAGGCGCCGGCCCGGCTGCGCGGGCGCGGCCCGGCCGTCGAAGCCGAAAGGAGGACTGACCATCGGAGCGCTCTGCGTCAGGGTGTGAGGGCGATCTTGAGAACCCCGTCGCGCTGATGTGCGAAAAGGTCGTAGGCCTGCTCGACGTCGGCGAGCTTGAAGCGATGCGTCACCAGCGCGCCCAGGTCGGCGCGCCCGGCCGCGATGACGTTCATCAATCGCCGCATCCGTTCCTTGCCTCCCGGACAGAGAGAGGTGACGATCTTATTGTCGCCCAGGCCCGCCGTGAAGGCATCGAGCGGAATGCGCAGGTCGGACGAATAGACACCGAGACTCGATAGCGTACCGCCCGGCCGGAGTACGCGAAGCGCGTTCTCAAAGGTCTGCTGCGTGCCCAGCGCCTCGATTGCGACATCCACGCCACGCCCCGCCGTGAAGTCGCGGATCGCCGCCACCGGATCGCCCTTCTTGAAGTCGACGACATGGTCGATACCGAGCTTGCGCGCGACGGCCAGCCGTTCCGGAACCGTGTCGACGCCGATCACCGTCGTGGCGCCCATCAGGCGGGCGCCCAATGCGGCGCAGAGACCGATCGGACCGAGAGCGAAGACCGCCACGATATCCCCGATGCGGACGCCGCCGCTTTCGGCGCCGGCAAAACCCGTCGACATGATGTCGGGACACATCAGGACCTGCTCGTCGGTGAGGTTCGGCGGAACCGGGGCGAGGTTCGTCATCGCATCCGGCACGAGCACGAACTCCGCCTGGCAGCCGTCGATCGTGTTGCCGAAGCGCCAGCCGCCCGCCGGCCTGAAGCCATGCCGGGTTCCCGGTCCGTCCTGCGCATGCGCACCGCAGAGACAGGCATAGCTGTGACCGCTCGGGGTGATGGCGCCTGCGATCACGCGCTGGCCTTCCTTGTAGCCTTTGACCTGTGATCCCAACTTCTCGATGATCCCGACCGGCTCGTGGCCGACGATCAAGCCCCTGGCGACAGGGTACTCTCCCCGAAGGATGTGCACGTCGGTGCCGCAGATGGTCGTCGTGCTGATTCGCACCAGGGCATCCAGCGGACCGACATCGGGCACCGGTCGCGACTCGAGGACAATCCGGCCCGGCTCGGCAAACACTGCCGCCATCATCTTTGGCATGGGTTCCTCCGTTGTTCGCCGGCACGTTAGGCGCGACGGACGGGCGGGGAATTGATGTGCCTCAAGGCCTGCTACGGGGTCGTGCGGCCCAGCCAGTAGCCCACGGCCACGAGCAGGCTGCCGACCGCCGCCGCGAACCATCCGATCAACCAGAGCAAGGCCTCCGCCCGAATGTCCGGCCAGAAGGCCAGGGCCAGGCCGAACAGAAGCGCGCCCAGCCCATCGACCGCCAGGATCCAATTGCCGTCGACCGCCTTGCGCACCTCGAGGGCCGCCCAGACCTGCATCGCACCGGTCGCGATCGCCCAGATGGCGATGATCCCGATCAGATGCGCCGAGACTTCATCGAGCGCGACCAACGTACCGACGGCGCAGAGCAGCCCGGCCGATCCGATCAAGCCGAACCAGAGCCTTGGCGCACGGCTTCTCCCACGGAACGCGGCAACCAGGGTCAGAATGCCGTCCGCGAACGAGTAGCCGCCCCAGAGCATCGCCAGACCGGGGATGGTGAGCCTCGGCCAGAAGAAGACGAGAAAGGCAAGGACCAATGCCGCCATGCCGCGCAGCAGCAGCAATCTCGCGTAGGAGGATGCCACGATCGCGAAGGCGTCTTCCTCGGAGGCTGTGGAGACCTGACTTGGCAGCTTGTGCATGAAACGCTTTCCAGGACGACGCCGCTGACGATACCGCCGCTCTCGATCGGCGGGCAATTCGACCGACAAAGGCCATGCCGTGCCGTGATCCAGATCAAGCACGCGAGACGGTGGCTGTCGGTGCCATCCCAGCGAGAAGCGAGATCGGCATGACGACCTGTTTGATCTGGAACAAGGCATGAGGAGCGAAACTCCAATGAACTGTCCCAATAGGTGCCGCTGCTTCGAGGAATGACTGAAATGGGCTCCGGACGGGCATTGATCACGCTGTGGCTGGTCGGCAGCGCCATGTCATGGATCGGCTGGATGCTCTTCATCCGCATGTCGTGCATTCGCGAGGTCGACGGGCGCCTGTTGTGCCAGACGGAGCGGACGTGGCTCGCCTTCCTGTCGCGCTCGGCAAGGGATCCCCTCGAGGTGGCCCTGATGGGACTGATACCGGCGCTGCTGATTCTGATCGTCGGTATTGCACTCTTCCGGGCGATGCGCCGTTCGTGAGCCGACCCGATCGTCAAGACCAACGAATGACGGAGAATTCCATGAATCGCCTGATTGCCCTGCTGTTCGTTCTCCTGCCGCTGCCCGCGGTGGCGCAGGGACCCGGCTATGGCGCGGCCCTTGCCCAGCGCTGGTGCATGGCATGCCACATCGTCGAGCCTGCGCCGAGAACAGCCAGCGCCAACGGCATTCCGAGCTTCTCCGCCATTGCCGCCAGGCCGGAAACCAACGCCGAGCAGCTCAAGGCCTATCTCTCGACAGGACACACGCGCATGCCCGATTTCTCCCTCAGCAATCGGGAACGCCAGGCGCTGGTCGACTACATTCTGAGCCTGCGCTAGAGGCGCGCCGGGCGTCCGGTATCGGGCGGAGGTTAGCCCAGAAGCTGGGCCGTCTCCTGGGCCTCGGGGGTCGCGCCGCACACGGTCACGCTGGCGATGAGCCGCGCGAGACGGTTGGCTTCCTCCGAGTAGTCCTCGGCCGCGCGAACGCCCCAGGCCTCTTGCGCCTGCCAGACGCTGGCCGGGTCACGCGCCGACAGCAGGGTCAGGCACGTCGAAACATTGTGCTTCAGGCGGCGTTCGGCGAACTGCGAGAGTTCGTTCTGCCAGGCCGCGCCGACGGCGGCCCACTCCTCGAAGCAATCGGCATAGGTCGAGAGCGCCGCATTCACCATGCTGCTCGCCGGCAGTGACTCGACGCCCGGCAGCTTGTCCGTCTGGATGTCGTTCATCTTACCCTCCGCTTCCAGCAGCGATTGTAGGCGCGCCGAAAGCATTGGCCGTTGATCTGCGTCAACCTGCGCCGAACTTGATGCAGATCAACGCTCCTGCGGTCCCGGCGCCGTAGCCTCGATCATGCGGAGGAAACATTTCCGCGCCCCCCAGGAGACAAGCGATGAACATGTATGCTGCGGCGCTCACGGCGGCGCTGTCCATTCTTCCTGTTGGTCTTGCCGCTCACGCGCAGACGCAACCAAAGGGAGTGAACGTGGGTTCCCTGACCTGCACAGTCGCCGGCGGCGTCGGCTTCGTCTTCGGCTCCTCCAAGGACCTCGATTGCATCCTCGCCAAGACCGATGGCACGGCCGAGCACTATACGGGCACCATCAAGAAGTACGGTGTCGATCTCGGCTTCACCAAGCAGGGCCACGTCGTATGGCTGGTCTTCGCCCCCGGCCAGGTCGCCAAGGGAGCGCTCGCGGGCGACTATGTCGGCCCGACGGCCGGTGCCTCGGTCGGCGTGGGCGCCGGCGCCAACGTCCTGATCGGCGGCGGCAACAAGCAGGTCAGCCTGCAACCGGTCAGTGTCGAGGGCAATGTGGGCCTGAACGTCGCCGGCGGCCTGGCCGAAGTCACGCTCAAGCCAGCCAAGTAGGTACCTCGCGACGTCGAAGCAGGATGCGCCCGGGCGGTTCCGGTCGTGTCCTGTTTTCGTCGTCGGTCAGGGTTCGCCGCCGTCGCCCAGCGCGCGACGCAGTTGCTGCAGGAGCCGATGCCGCGCGGCGTCGTCGGGTGCAGCCTGCAGCGCGCCGCGGATATCCAGCAGCATCTGCGCATAGTCGTTGTGCCAGTCGCGCCGCGCATTCGCGGCCTCGGGCGAAAGACGCGGCAACCCGTCGGTCGCGGGAATGACCCGCCAGCGCCCGTCGCGATGGACGAACACGAAATGCTCGTCGAGGGTCGGCGCGACGATGCTGCGTCGATCGACACCGGCGGCCACGAGCCCGTCGGAGAGGCCATCGATCCCTTCCGGCTCCCCGTGCACGACCATGAGGGAGCCGAGACCGTCCAGCATCGGGCCGCACCAGGCGACCAGCTCCTCGCGGTCGGCGTGGCCCGAGTACGAGTCAATCGACCGGATGCGGGCCTTGACCCCTATCTCCTCGCCATGGATCCGCACGTGGGCGGCGCCGCCGCGGATAAGTGCCCCCAGCGTGCCGGGCGCCTGGTAGCCCACGAACAGGATGGTGGAGTCGGTCCGCCAGAGATTGTCCTTGAGGTGATGCTTGACCCGTCCGGCGTCGCACATGCCGGAACCGGCCAGGATGATCGCGCCCCCGTGGATGCGCCCGATGGCACGGCTCTGGTCCACGGTCTCGCTCAACCGGAACTCGCCGCCGCTGAACGCATGTCCGCCCTCCGACCGGCTGAGCAAGGAGCGATGGATGCGGAACACTTCAGTGGTCCGGCCGGCCAGCGGCGAATCGAGGAACACCTGCGCGCCCCGCAGCTTCCCGTCGCGCTTGAGCTCCGCGATGTCCTCCAGGATTTCCTGCGTCCGCTCGACCGCGAAGACCGGCACGACGACATTGCCGCCGGCGGCCAGGGCGGTCTCCAGTTCCCCTCCTAGGACGGCCCTGCGGCCGGCCTCCGAGACGGGCGCGCGGGAACGATTGCCATAGGTGGCCTCGATCAGCGCCACATCGGCGGGCCCGGGCCGCGCGGGATCGGGCTGCAGAGCCTTGTCGAGGGGCCCGACATCGCCCGAGAAGACGAGCCTCAGCGGGCGCGGTGCGGCGTCGACCTCGATCTCGAAGAAGGCACTCCCGAGGATATGGCCGGCATTGCGCATCCGGGCCCGCACGCCGGGCAACGGCTCGAACCAGCGATCGTAGGGCTTGGCGTCGATGAAGGAGAGCGAAGCCTCGGCATCGGCCCTCGTATAGATCGGCACGACCTCGGGTTCGGCCCGGCGGGCGTTGCGGCGATTCAGGCGCTCGACATCGTATTCCTGTATGGCGCCGGCGTCGGGCAGCAGCCAGCGAAGCAGGTCGCGCGTCGCTTCGGTTGCGAAGGCCCTGCCCTGGAAGCCTCCGAGGGTCAGCTTGGGAAACAGGCCGCTGTGATCGATATGGGCATGCGTGAGCAGCACCGCGTCGATCTCGGCCGGAAGGAAGGGAAACGCCCGATAGTTCAGGGCACGCAACGACTTCGGCCCCTGGAACAGGCCGCAATCGACGAGAAGCGTGCCGCGCGGCGTAACCAGTCGGTAGCAGGAGCCCGTGACGGTGCCGGCGGCACCATGGATGTGCAGCGACAGGGTCATGCGCGCCGTCCGATCGTCATGCCATCCCCGGCGGCGGCGAGCTGGGTGGCGAATCGGAAGTCGGCCTCGAAGGCAGCATGGATCCGGTAGAGCGGCTCGCCCCGCTCCACGGGATCGCCGATCCGCTTGAACAGATCCACGCCCGCACCCTTGTCCATCGGCGCACCGGCGAGGCGGGCGATGCGCGCCAGGCGAAGGCAGTCGATCGCCGTCACGACTCCGTCCTCGGTCGCCGGGACGTCATGCGTGAGCGCGCCGAGGCTGGTCGCATGCGGGGGAGCTCCCTGGGCCGCCATCAGCCGTCGCATCTTCGCGAGCGCCGCGCCGCTCTGGAGCAGCTCACGGGCCCGCACGATTCCCTGGCCGCCGCGCAACGCAGGATCGAACTCGAGCACGTGGCCGGCCAGCAGCACGGCACGCTCCTCGAGGTCGCGCGGCGCATCCGGATGCCGCTCCAGAACCCGCATGACGTCGCGGGCCTCGAGCCACGGGCCGATCCCGCGGCCAATCGGCTGGCTGCCGTCGGTCGCCAGGACGGTGGTGCTGATTCCGACCTGATCGGACACGTACTCGAAGAGCTTGCGCAGCCTGACGAACCGCTCACGGTCGCGCAGTTTCGCCGTCGGTCCGACCGGCAGGTCGAGGACCAGATGCGTGGAACCGGCCGCCAGCTTTTTCGACAGGATCGAGGCGACCATCTGTTCGGGCGTGTCGATGGCCAGCGGCCGCTCGACCGAGATCAGGACATCGTCCGCCGGAGAGAGGTTGGCATGGCCGCCCCATACCAGGCAGCCGTTCTCGGCGGCCACGATCTCGTGCATCTCGTCCGAGCCGACATCGACCCTCGCCAGCACTTCCATCGTGTCGGCGGTACCGGCCGGCGAGGTGATCGCCCGCGACGAGGTCTTGGGAATGGTGAGGCCATGGGCGGCCACGATGGGCACCACGATCATCGAGGTCCGGTTGCCCGGAATGCCGCCGATGCAGTGCTTGTCGACGACCATGTCGCTGCCCCAGGACAGGCGGCCGCCGACGGCCGCCATCGCGCGCGTCATCGACAGGACCTCGGGCGCCGTCGTGAAGCGGGCGCCGGCGATCAGGAAGGCCGCGATCTCCATCTTGGAGTAGCGATGCGCCGCCAGATCGCGCGCGATCTCCTGGTAGGCGGCCGGCTCCAGTTCGGCACCGTCGATCTTGGCACGCACATGGTCGAGGCTGGGCGGCGGTCCCGCCTGGGCGATCTCCACGGCCGCGCCCGCGGGAAGGCCGAGCTGGCGGTAGGCGAGTTCGGACAGGCCGAGCTCGTCCCGCGCCATGATCGATTCGTCGTCGACGACGTTCAGGGTGGCGACGATGCGCCGGCCGCCGCCCCAGATCTCGATCCGGGCGAGGGCCATGAATTCCTGGGCGCGATAATGCTCGCAGCGGCGCGCGAGGTAGGCGACGGTCTCCTGGCAGGCGTCGATCCCGAGCTTCCGGACCTTGAGCATGAATCCTAGCGATGGCGCATCTGCGTAACGAGCGCCGCAATGAGCCCCGCCAGCAGATAGAAGCAGCCGACGATCAGCGGGGCATAGATGTCGCCGATCGAATTCATGATCGCACGATAGGCCGACAGGGTCAGAAAGGCGAGGCTGACGGCGAACAGCAGGCCGACCAGCAGATAGGCAACCAGGGTGGCTGCGAAACGGCGTCCCGAGGCGACGAGGAGGCTGACGCCCAGGGTCGTGGCCGACCGGACCAGGGCGACGAGCAAGGATCCGGTCTCCGACGCAACGCTCATTTGCGCCGCACGAGGAGCGCCAGCACGAAGCCGGTGGCCGCGGCCAGCCCGAGGGCGGCGAGCGGCTTGCGCCGGACGATGTCGGCGAGCCCCTCCTGCCCCGCATCGACCGCCTGCGCCGCTCCCTTGGCCTTGTCGACCCATTCGTCGGCCAGCAGGGCCGCCCGTGCCAGCAGTTCCCGCGCCGCTTCGGCGGCCGCCGTGGCGGCCTCGGTACCCTCGCTCTGCGCGGCTCGGGCAATGGCGGCTGACGCCTGGTCAAGGTGTTCCCGCAGGGCCGCAGCCTCGGTCCCGAGGTAGCCGAACCTGTCCTTCGACGCGCACTTGGTCATTCGAGGTCCCCTTCGACGGCAGAATTATCGATGAAACCTGTCCACGCTTTGACCTGCATCAAGGCGCATCGCGAGTGCAATAGTCAGCATGCTCACGTGCGTACGTTCGTCTTCCGCTGCCCGACCACGGGCTACAACGTCCAGGGCCGCTACGAAGGAGGCACCGGTCCGCTGCCGTCGTTCGTCGGACAGCACTGCCTCGCCTGCAACGGGTTGCACGTCGTGGATCCGCAGACGGGAAAAGGCATGAGCGAATTGCGCGCCGTCGCCGCGCGCAGACAGTCGTCCGGCTCGACCACGTCCGACGATTGACCTGCATCAACGCCTCGCCGCGACCGCCGGTCCAGAATACTTACATTGCCATCGGGAGAAACCATGACCCACAGTCACGCCATCGTCTGGATGGACAGCAAGGAAGCCCACGTGTTCCGCTTCAACGCCGACGATGTCGAGCGCGAGAACATCAAGGCCCACAGCCCGTTCCGGAAGGTGCATCACAAGGCGGGCGTCATCGGCGCAGGCCATTCGGCCGTCGACATCAGCTTCCTCGATCATATCGTCGATGCCGTGCGCGGCACCGAGGAGTGGCTTCTGGTCGGCCCGGCGCAGGCCAAGCTGGAACTCGTCCGGCATATCGACAAGCATCTGCCGCACGTCAAGAAGACCCTCGTCGGCGTCGAGGCGATGGATCATCTGACCGACGGAGAGTTGCTCGCCTACGCGCGGCGGTCGTTCAAGGCGATCGATCGACTGCGGCCCAACACCCCGGCCGGGGCGGTTACCCACTGATCATCGGGACATCACGGAGAGTTCGATGACCGATCTTCCGATCAATCTCCTGCTGCTCGCCTGCGGCTCGGTCATGCTGCTGGGCATCTCCGTGGCGTCGGCGACGGCTCAGTACATGAGATCGAAGCAGGCACAGCCTGTCCGGGTCGCCGTCAGGCAGTCTGACAAACGCTGACCGGCCCACCGGGGGCCGGTCAGGCTCGCTCCGCAGCGTCGCCGATCAGGCGTCGAGTTGGCGCAGGGCCGCCACGTTGCAGAGATCGACCGACCGGCTGCCGGCCTGCAGCCGGATCAGGCCCTGGCGGGCGAAGTGGGTCAGGGTGCGCGACACGGTCTCGATGGTGAGGCCGAGATGGTCGGCGATGTCGGAGCGCTGCATCGGCAGTTCGAGATGCTCGTCGTCGCTGGAGATGCGCTTGGCCATGTCGAGCAGGAAGGTCGCGATCTTTTCCTGGGCGGTCTTGCGGCCGAGCAGGAGCATGTGGTCCTGGGCACGTCCGAGGCACTTCATCATCGACGCCAGCACCTGGTTGGCGAAGGCCGGATCGGCCGCCGTGAGTTCGGCGAGGCGCGACCGACGGAAGGCCACGAGCGTCGCATCGCCCAGCGCTTCGGCGGTGAAACGGTACTCAGGCCCGGCTTCGAGGCCGAAGATGTCGCCGGGAAGGTGGAAGGCATCGATCTGGCGGCGGCCGTCGCTCAGCAGCTTGCAGGTCCGGATCGAGCCGGAAACCACCTTGTAGAAGTAATCGGCCGCGTCGCCCTCGGCGAACAGCTCCTCGCCCTTCGCCAGCATCCGCGGCTGGCCGGCGGTCGGGGTGCCCGCGGGCTGCATGTTGGCAGCTCCACGCAGGGCGACGGCAGCAGGAATACGGGCAGAAATCGCTGAGTTCGTATGCATGGCTGGCTCCCGGCTGGGTGTCTCTGACGGACACAGGGATAGGGCCCGGACGGACGGCCGACCATTTCGGTCTTGAACTAAGGGATTCTACGTAGGCCGCCCGCTGCCGGCCGGGGTCACGAGGCCTTCCAGGACCCCCGCGAACAGCCGGTACTTGACCCCGACGACGGCCAGCTCGCGGGCCCAGTTCACGATATCGCCCCACGGATCGTTGAGCTTTCCGAGCCCCGCCACCACCGCGACCACGGTTCCCACCTCGATCGTTCCCTGCAGGACCTGCCAGCCGCCGAAGCAGAGCGCGGACGCGACGGCCAGGTGATGCATCATGTTCATCAGCAGGTTCATCGTGAACTTGATCCGGTAGATGCCCATGTTCAGCGTGAACACGCGCTCGATCGGATCCTGCGTCCAGCCCCAGGCGATGCGCCCGCCGGGGGCCCCGCGTCCCGCGATACGGCTCACCAGCCCGCCGCTGATCCCGCGCTTGACGAGGATGCGCGACTGGGCGCGCCGGTTGATGGCCCGCTGCAGAAGGGGAACGAAGAGAGCCTGGGGCAGGAAGAATGCGAGACCCAGAAGCGCCATGCGCCAGTCGAGGTAGAGCATGTAGACGATGACGCTCGCCAGCACGCCGCCCTGAAGCAGGGGCTCGGAGAGGCTGACGCCGGTGAAGCCGCCGATCGGCTCGGCCTCCTCCAGCACCATGGAAATCTCGACACCGGCTTCCTCGCCGCTGACGTCGCGCCGGGCCCGGTCGGCATACTCGCCGACCAGGCTGCGGAGGCGGCGCACCGAATTCTCGGCGACCCAGCCACGGTACACGTTGAGACAGAGTTTCAGGCTCTGCTCGGACAGAACCACGCCGACATAGGCCGCGGCCAGCCACAGCACGGTCTCGAAAGCGCCGCGACCGACCAGCACGTTGATCACCCGCCGCTGCAGTTCCAGCGGCGCCGCGCTCAGCAGGAAGACGAGAACCGACAGGACGGCGAGCGCCGCCTGATGTCGCCCCGACGAGCGGAGCACGAAGCCGAGGATCGTCGCGGGCATCGGCACATGGCTGTCAGGGCCCGTCATCCAGGACTCGCCTGATGCTGCCGGCCAGGTCGGAGAGCGGCTTCTCCAGCACTTCCATGATGCCCAGACCGGACGCCCGCTCGCGCAACGAACGGGTCACCCGGCCACTGATCAGGAGGACCGGCAGGGTAACGCCCCGGTTCCGCAGACGCTCCACGAGCTCGAGCCCGTCGATCTCGGGCATGCGGTAGTCGATGACGAGGCATCCGTCGTTCGGCAGGTCCGTCTCGGCCAACAGGGCCTCCGGGGTCGGATAGAGCCGGACGCTGAAACCCTCCATCTCGAGCGAGAACTTGAGGGCGTTGCGCACGGCCGCGTCGTCGTCGACGAGCAGAATGACATCGGGAGCCTTCGACATGCATGAACGTCGCCCACCGCGCCCGGGGCCGCGTTGATCCAGCGCAAATCCTAGGAGTCGCCCTCGACCATCAGGACCATGCGCACCAGTTCGGAAAGGCTGTCGGCCTGCATCTTGGTCATCACGTTTGCGCGATAGACCTCGACCGTGCGGGCGCTGATGCCGAGGTCGTAGGCGATCACCTTGTTCGCCTTGCCCGCCGCCAGCCCTCGAAGAACGTCGCGCTCGCGCCCGGACAGGGCGTCGAGGCGCTGGCGGATCGCCTGGATGCGATCCTCGCGCTCGCGATTGCGCGAATGGCTGTCGAGGGCGGACCTGATCGCGGACAGGAGGGTTTCGTCGTCGAAGGGCTTCTCGATGAAGTCGACCGCCCCGGTCTTCATCGCCTCGACCGCCATGGGCACGTCGCCGTGGCCGGTCATCACGATCACGGGGAAGCCCGCCTTCAACTCGACGAGACGGCGCTGCAGCTCCAGCCCGTCCATATCGGGCATGCGGATATCGGTGACCACGCATCCGGGCTGGGCATCCGGCAGGACCTTCAGGAACGCGATCGCGGACTCGTGCACGCGCACGGCGAGACCCGCCGTGCTGAGCAGGAAGGCGAGCGACTGCCGGACGTCGACATCGTCGTCGATCACGTGAACGACCTGGCTAGGCATGCTCGTTCTCCCGATCGTGTGGCGCCGTGCGCAGGGTGAAGTGGAAGATCGTACCGCCCTCCGGAGGCGACTCGACCCAGATCTTGCCGCCATGCGCCTCGACGATCGTACGGCAGATCGACAGGCCGAGCCCCATGCCCTTGCGCTTCGTCGTGACGAAGGGCTGGAAGAGCTGCCTCGCCACCTCCGGCGCAAGCCCCGATCCGGTGTCGGCGACGATCACCTCGACCTGATCGTCCTGCCCTCCTGCCGTGGCGATGTCGAGCCGGCGGACCGCGCCGCCCTCGCTCATCACGTCTATGGCGTTGCGCATCAGGTTGACGAGCACCTGCTGGATCTGGATGCGGTCGGCGAGCACGAGATCGGCGTCGGGATCGAGCCTGAACGTGACCGCGATGCCATGTTCCCTCGCACCGACGAGCGCGAGGGTGCTGGCATCCTCGATCAGCTTGGGAAGACTCTCGATGCGCCGCTCGCTTTCGCCGCGCGCCACGAACTCGCGCAGGCGACGGATGATCTGCCCGGCCCGCAGGGCCTGGTCGGCGGCCCTGGAGACCGCATCGCGGAGCATCTCGACATTCTCGCCCTCCATGCGTTCGAGCAGGCGGCGCGAGCCCTTCAGATAGTTGCTGATGGCGGTCAGCGGCTGGTTGATCTCGTGCGCCAGCGTCGAGGCCATCTCGCCGAGCGCGGTGAACCTCGACATGTGCGTCACTTCGGACTGCAGCTCCTTCAGCCGGTCCTCGGTGAGCTGCTGGTCCGTCAGGTCGCGGATGAAGCCGGTGAAGTGGTGGCGTTCGCCGGCACGGAGTTCGCCCACCGTCAGATGCATCGGGAAGGTCGTTCCGTCCTTGCGCTGCCCCACCACGATCCGGCCGATACCGATGATCCGGCGCTCGCGGGTGTGGAGGTAGCGCTCGATATAGGCATCGTGCTGCTCGCGATAGGGCGAGGGCATCAGCAGGCTGATGTTGCGGCCGCACGCCTCGTCCGCCGCGTAGCCGAACAGGCGCTCCGCGGTCGTGCTGAGCGATTCAATGCGGCCGCGCTCGTCGATGATGATCATCGCGTCGGGCACGGTCTGCAGGATGGACCGCAGGCGCGCTTCCGCCGCCTCGAGCGCAAGCGCGATCGACGTTTCGCTCATCGGAGCATCCGGCTCATCGGCGCGTCACCATGACGAGGTGACTTATAGCATGCGCCGGCTTGCCGGGGTCACCTCATTCAGGGTCGTATGAAGGAGAGCGGCGCATCCTCGTCGAGATTGTCGATCGCCGCCGTCAGCTCCGCCGCGATGTCTTCGATCGGCCGGCCCGACCGGAAGATGCGGATCGCCTCGGAGAGCAGGCAACGCGCGACCACGTCGTCGGCTATGCCCTGCTTCGATGCCTCGGCCAGCGCTGCTTCCACGTGCCGGGCGACCAGTTGGTAAGTGCTCATGACAATTCCTTCTTCAAATCCCGCGGGAATGCCTGCCGTCGACATGGCCGAGGTGGGTATCGAAAGCGGCGCAGACGAAACGCACCAGCGGACGTCCACGATCGGTGACGTGCAGCGACTGGCCGTCGCGCTGGACCAGACCGTCGCTGACCAGCCGGGGAAGCCCGGCGACCTCGGAAATGAACGACTGGGTCGAGGCGCCATGCCGACGGCAGACGTCATCCAGATCGACCGAGAAGCTGCACATCAGGCGCTCGATGATCTCGCCGCGCAGCCGGTCCGCCGCGGTGAGTTCGAGGCCTCGCGTCGAGGCGAAGCAACCCGCCTCGATCAGCGCCTGGTAGCGTCCTGGATCGGCGGCGTTCTGGGTGTAGCCGCGCGGCAGGCTCGAGATCGCCGAAGCCCCCAGGCCGACGACGGAGGGCTGGTCGACCACGACATAGCCCTGGAAACTGCGGCGCAGCTGCCCGCGATCTGCCGCGGTCGACAGCGGGTCGTTCGGCCGCGCATAGTGATCGAGACCGACCTTGCTGTAGCCGCCCTCGACCAGACGTTCCGCCACGAGACGGGCCATGGCGGCGCGCGCCTCCGCACCCGGCAGGCTCTCGGTGTCGATCAGGCGCTGCCGCGCCTTCATCCACGGGACATGCGCGTAGGCGAAGACGGCAAAGCGGTCCGGCGCCAGGGCGAGCGCGGCATCGAGCGTGCGGGCGAGCGTCTCGAGCGTCTGCTTGGGCAGGCCATAGACGAGATCGATGTTGATCCGGGCGATGCCGGCGCCGCGAATCCTCGCCATGGCCGAGGCCGTATCCTCGACCGACTGCAGGCGGTTGATCGCCTTCTGCACGTCGATGTCGAAATCCTGGACCCCGAAGCTCACGCGATCGACGCCGATCTCCCGCATCGTCGCGACGAACTCCTCGTCGCAGAAGCGCGGATCCACCTCCATCGAGGTTTCGGAGCCGCTGCGTCTGTCGAAGCGCGCGGCCAGCCGCTTCGATACCGCGGCGATGTTCGCCGCCCCCAGCTGGGAAGGCGTGCCGCCACCCCACTGGATCTGGCCGACCATCATGCCGGGAACCGCCTCGGCAACGAGATCGATCTCGCCGGCCAGCGCGCGACCGTAGGCGGCGAGCGACTCCGAGCGGTTCATGGCCGCCGTGTTGCAGGCACAGTACCAGCACAGGCGCGCGCAGAACGGCACGTGGAGATACACCGTCGAGCAGTCGCGCCCGAGGTCGGCGAGCCAGTCCTTGTGCTGCACGGCGCCCACGGCTCCGTGGAACTGGGCGGCGGTCGGATAGCTCGTGTACCGGGGTACCGAGCGGTCGTAAGCCGCGATGGTGGTGGCGTCCATCAGTGCGAGATCAGCACGGGGATGGTCATGCTCGACAGGAGCGTGCGACTCACGCCGCCCAGCACCATCTCGCGCACCCGCGAATGGCCGTAGACGCCCATGACGATGAGGTCGCTGCCGATGTCCGCGGCGCGCGACAGGATGACCCCGCCCACGTCGCTGTCGGCGGCGACGTCGCGTTGCACCGTGACCTTCACCCCGTGGCGGGTGAGCCAGAGCGCCACATCGGCTCCCGGCTCGGCGCCGTGGCCGTCCGGGGACGTTCGCGGGTCGACCACGAGGATGACGACCTTCTTCGCCATGCGCAGGAACGGCAGCGCATCGGCCGCTGCCCGTGCGCTCTCGCGGCTGGCATTCCAGCAGAGCAGCACGGATTCGCCGATCGGCGCGCGCACGCCGATATGCGGCACGACCAGGGTCGGCCGGCCGCTTGCCAGGACGACGGCTTCGGGCAGGTCCGAAGGCGTAGGCGTCTGGGCGTCGGGATCCGTCTGACCCAGGACGAGAAGATCGGTATAGCGCGCCTGGATGACGAGCTCGGAATCGATGAAGCCGTCGGTCACCCGCCATTCGTTCGACGGAACCCGGCGCTCCTTGACCGCCTTCTGGAAGGCCGCGAGCGCGGCGGCCTGGTCGGCGTCTGCACTGGCCTCGTAGCTGGCGAACAGCGAGTCCATGGCGACGCCGCCTTCGAAGAAGATCGGCGCTTCGAGCGGCGGACGGGCGTGCATGCCCACGAGATGGGCGCCATAGCGCTCCGCGAACTCCGCCGCCACGTTCAGTCGCTGGCCCACCTTCGGGCTGGCATCGCAGTGAACCAGAATCGTCTTGTAGGCCATGGGCATCCTCCTGAAAGTTCGTGGATCGTGCAGGGTCGCAAAGCGCCAGACCTTGACTCAGGTCAATCGCCACCACGGAAAATCATGGTCCATTGGGTTCGATGGACATCATTTCCGGTTTTCTGGCCATGTGCGGCGACGGCCTCATGACTGCCGCATCGACGCCGCTCGGCCTGCCCGCGGCGCTGCTCCTGGCCGGCCTTGCCGGCAGCCTCGTGCACTGCGTCGGCATGTGCGGCCCCTTCGTGCTGGGCCAGGTGATGGCCTCGGCGGAACAGCCCGGGGATCGGTCCTATGGCGAGTGGCACCGGCTGACCGGCGCCCTGCTCGTTCCCTACCATCTCGGCCGCTTCACCACCTATACGGTACTGGGGGCTCTGGCCGGGGGCGCGACGGCGGTCTTCGCCTCCCTGGAGATGTTCGGCTGGCTTTCGGCGGCCCTGCTGATCGCGGCCGCCGGCCTGCTGGCAGCCCAGGCGCTCGGCATGGCCGTGAACGCGGCCTCGCCCGCCACCAATCTGCTGGCGCGTCTCGCCGCCCCGCTTTCCGCATCGCGCACCGCGCTCGCGCGGTACGGGTTGGGAGTCGTCCTGGGGTTCCTGCCCTGTGGCCTTCTCTACGCGGCCCTGGCCGCCGCGGCAGGCACCGGCTCGGTCGTGTCGGGCGGCATCGCCATGGCCTGCTTCGCGCTCGGGACCGTGCCGGCACTGGTTGCCGTCGGCTGGGGTGGCGTGATCATGCGGCGGCATCTGCGGACGGTCGCGCGATGGGTCAGCCCGCCGCTCCTCGCCGGCAACGCACTGGTCATGCTCGCCCTGGCGAGCCAGCGGCTCTGACGGCCCTCGCCCACAGGGCCTTCAGCGGGTCGCGATCGTCTCCAGTATGGCGGCAACCGCCAGAACGAGCAGGATGGCGGCGAACAGCGACAAGCCGGTGGTACCGAGGTGATGGACCAACTCTTCGGGCGTCATCCCCCTCGATTGCCTGGCCATCTCGCTCTCCCTGCAGATCACGCCATCGTTGTGCCGAGCACGTTCGTCTCTGCACCTATAGCTAAGAAGATGCACGCAACCCGGCAATTCGGGGATTGAACTAGGGAATTGTACGTACCCCCGAAGCGCGCAGGAAAGCGCTAGCCGTTGGTCTCCGGCTCGAACCGGATGACGTCCCGGTAGGCGTGCCAGGTCGCGTGGGCGACCAGCGGCAGGGTGACGACCAGCCCCAGAAGTCCCGGGATCATGCCGACGCCGATGAAGAACACGATCAGGCCGGCCCACAGGAGCATCGGACGGAAATTGAGACGGGTGACAGCCACCGAGGTCGCGATCGCCTCGAACATGTTCGAGTTCCGCCGATCCAGCAGATAAGGAATGGAGAAGGCGCCGATCGCGAAGGCGATGGCCGCCAGGAGCGCGCCGAGGCCGACGCCCATCGCCAGGAACGGCAGGCTCTTCGATGTCGTCCAGACGAGATCGAGAAAGCGGTCCCAGGAGGGAACGGAGCGAAACTCGAAGAGGGCGAACAGGAGCTGCGCCATTCTCATCCAGGCCAGATGGAACAGAAGGAGAAGCACCCCCATGAGCGCGATCTGCTCGGGATTGCGCCGCCAGGCCATCAGGGTCGACTTGCCGTCCACCGGCTGCCCGGCCTCGAGACGGCGGCTGATCTCGTATAGGCCGGTCGCAATGAAGGGCCCGACATAAAAGAACCCGGCGCTAAGCGGCAGCACCAGATAGGGCAGGTCGAAGCGCAGCATCAATATGATGGCGAGCCAGCCGGCAGCCACGGGGACGATGCCATAGGCGAGACTGGCGCCGGGTGCGGCCACCATGTCGCGCCATCCGGCGGCGAGCCATGTCCAGGGACGATCGACGGGAACCCGCCGGATGAGTGGCCGGGGTGTCGGGAACACCGCAATGGTCTCGCTCATCGTGCCTCACATTCAGGTTGCATGCGTCATTGTGATCCGCCGATCGGCGCAATGGCCTTGACCCAAATCAAGGGATCGCCCGGCACCCCATCCTAGTGTCCCCGCGACCATTCGGGGAGTGAGCATGCCGAGCCAAGCCGTATTGACCGCCGACCAGCGTCCGGCGCCGCGTTATGTCGAGGACGTGATCCGCGCGGCCGTCATATTGACGATGTTCTGGGGCATCGCGGCCTTCCTCGTCGGGGTCGTCATCGCAGCCCAGCTGGTCTGGCCGCAACTCAGCTTCGACAGCCCCTACCTGACGTTCGGCCGTCTGCGGCCGCTGCATACGTCCGCCGCCATCTTCGCCTTCGGCGGCACCGCCCTGATCGGCACGGCCTTTCACATCGTGCAGAGGACATGCCGCGCACGGCTGTTCGGCGGCGAGCCGCTCGCCTGGTTCGTCCTGCTGGGCTACCAGTTCTTCATCGTCGCCGCGGCGCTCGGCTACCTGTTCGGCATCACGCAGAGCAAGGAGTACGCCGAGCCCGAATGGTTCGTCGACCTGTGGCTCACCATCGTCTGGGTGGCCTATCTGATCGCCTATGTCGGCACGGTGATCAAGCGCGAGGAGCCGCACATCTACGTGGCCAACTGGTTCTACCTCGCCTTCATCATCACCATCGCGATGCTGCACATCGTCAACAACCTGGCCCTGCCGGTCTCCATCACCGGCACGAAGAGCTACGGCGCGTGGTCCGGCGTCCAGGATGCGATGATCCAGTGGTGGTACGGCCACAACGCTGTCGGCTTCTTCCTGACCGCGGCCTTTCTCGGCATGATGTACTACTACATCCCGAAAGCGGCGAACCGCCCGGTCTACTCATACCGGCTGTCGATCATCCACTTCTGGTCGCTGGTGTTCCTGTATATCTGGGCCGGTCCGCACCACCTGCACTACACGTCCCTGCCCGACTGGGCTCAGACGCTGGGAATGACCTTCTCAGTGATGCTCTGGATGCCGAGCTGGGGCGGCATGATCAATGGCCTGATGACGCTTTCGGGCGCATGGGACAAGCTCCGCACCGACCCGGGCCTGCGCTTCTCCGTGACCGCCGTCGGCTTCTATGGAATGTCGACCTTCGAGGGACCGGTCATGTCCATCAAGGCCGTCAACTCGCTCAGCCACTACACCGACTGGACGATCGGCCATGTGCATTCCGGCGCGCTCGGCTGGGTCGCCTTCATCGTGTTCGGCACGCTCTACTACCTGGTTCCGAAGATGTGGAACCGGCCGGCCATGTGGTCTACGCGCCTGATCAGCTGGCACTACTGGATCGCGACCGTCGGCATCGTGCTCTACATCACGGCGATGTGGGTGAGCGGCATCATGCAGGGCCTGATGTGGCGCGCCTACGACGAACTCGGGTTCCTCCAGTACTCGTTCGTCGAGACCGTCGCGGCCATGCATCCCTTCTACCTGATCCGTCTGCTGGGGGGCGTCTGCTTCCTAACCGGCGGACTGATCATGGCCTACAACATGTGGCGAACCATCCGCACCGAAACGGAGACGCTCGCCACCCAGACCCGACCGGCACTCGCGGCGTAAGAGGAGTTTTCGAATGTTCATCCGCCACGAGACGATCGAGAAGAACGTCATCCTGATGCTCGTCCTGACGCTGATCACGGTATCGATCGGCGGCCTGGTACAGATCATCCCGCTGTTCACCGTCGAAACGACGATCGAGCGCGTCGACGGTGTGCGCCCCTACACGCCGCTCGAGCTGATGGGCCGCAACATCTACATCCGCGAGGGCTGCTACCTCTGCCACAGCCAGCAGATCCGTCCCTTCAAGGACGAGGTCGAGCGCTACGGCCACTACAGCCTCGCGGCGGAGAGCATGTACGACAAGCCCTTCCAGTGGGGCTCCAAGCGCACGGGACCGGATCTCGCGCGCGTCGGCGGCCGCTACTCGAACGACTGGCACGTCGCCCACCTGGTGTCGCCACGCGCCGTCGTGCCCGAGAGCGTGATGCCGGCCTATCCCTTCCTGGCGAACCGGCCACTCGACTATTCCGACATCGCCCAGCATCTCCGCACGCTGCGCAGCGTCGGCACCCCCTACACCGAGGAGATGATCGCCAACGCGCGCGCCGATCTCGAGGCGCAGGTCGATCCGGACCGCGATCCGACGGCCATGCAGAAGCGCTATCCCCGAGCACCTGTCGCCAAGTTCAACGGCGAGACGACGCGGATCACCGAGATGGATGCTCTCGTCGCCTACCTGCAGATGCTGGGCACGCTGGTGCAGTTCGGCGACATCCCGCCCGACCGTCTCAAGCAATAGAGAGGAGCCCGCCATGACCCTCGAGAGTCTGCACGAACTCCTCGCCTCTTTCTGGACGGTCTGGGCCGTCATCATCTTTCTCCTGATCGTCTTCTGGGCCCTGCGGCCACGCAACAAGAAGCGCTTCGAGAAAGACGCCCGGATCCCCCTCGACGACGACCGCTGAAGGACTGGCCATGCCAACCAAGATCGAGAAAGACACATTGTCCGGCCAGAACACCACCGGCCATGAATGGGACGGCGTCAAGGAGCTGAACACGCCCCTGCCGACCTGGTGGGTCTATACCTTCTACGCCACCATCGCTTTCGCCGTCGTCTATTGCGCCCTCTATCCGTCCTGGCCGTGGCTCACGGGGCATACCCAGGGTCTGCTGGGCTATTCCAGCCGCGCGGAACTGCGCCAGGAACTCAGTGCGCAGGCGAAGGAACGCGCCGGCTTCGTCGACCGCATCCGCGCCGCGTCGCTCGCCGACATCCGCAAGGATCCGGAACTGTTCAACTTCGCCATGGCGGGCGGCCGTTCGGCCTTCCAGACCAACTGCATGCAGTGCCACGGCGCCGGTGGCGGCGGCAGCACGGGCTTCCCCAACCTCGTGGACGACGACTGGATCTGGGGCGGCAGCATCGACCAGATCTACGCCACCATCGAGCACGGGATCCGCAACAGTGACGACAAGTCCCGCCAGTCGATGATGCCGCGCTTCGGCGTCGACGGGCTGCTGACCGGCGCCCAGGTGGCAGCCGTGACCGACTATGTGCTCAGCCTGTCGGGCAAGGCGAAGGCCACCCCGGAAGGCGCGAAGATCTTCGAGGAACAGTGCGTCGCCTGTCACAAGGCCGGCGGCAAGGGCGACCAGGAACTCGGCGCGCCCAACCTCTCCGACGGGATCTGGCTCTACGGCGGCAGCCGCGACGCGATCTACCGCTCCATCTTCTATGCCCGCAACGGCAGCATGCCGGCGTGGAGCGGCCGCCTCGACGAGGCGACCATGAAGATGCTGGCGGTCTACGTCCACTCGCTGGGCGGTGCCCGCTAGGGGCGATGCAGGGTCGAACCATGGCTTCCCCCGCTCGCCAGGCCGACAGGGCCACGCCACGGCCGCCGACGCCGGAGCCGCCGCTCTACGCCCCGCGCACGAAGGTCTATCCGCGCGCGGTTTCCGGCAAGTGGCGGCGGATCAAGTGGGCCACCCTGGTCGTGCTGCTCGGCCTCTACTATGTCGTCCCCTGGCTGCGCTGGGATCGCGGCCCGGGCGCTCCCTCGCAGGCCATCCTGATCGATCTCGACCATCGTCGCGGCTGGTTCTTCGACGTCGTCATCTGGCCGCAGGAAGTCTACTTCGTCACGGGCTTCCTGATCCTGGGCGCGTTCGGCCTGTTCTTCGCCTCGTCCCTGTTCGGCCGCGTCTGGTGCGGCTTCACCTGTCCGCAGACCGTCTGGACCGACCTCTTCATGTGGGTCGAGCGGATGATCGAGGGCGACCGCAACGAGCGCATGCGGCTCGACCGCCAGCCGATGTCGGCAGGCAAGGCCATCCGCAAGACCCTGAAGCACACCGCCTGGTTGGCCATCGCCGCCGCCACCGGCGGCGCCTGGGTCTTCTACTATGTCGACGCCCCGACCACGCTGGTGAAGATCTTCCGCGGCGAGGCGTCGATGGAAGTCTATGCCTTCGTCGGCCTGTTCACCGCCACGACCTATGTCCTGGCGGGTTGGGCGCGCGAGCAGGTCTGCACCTACATGTGTCCGTGGCCACGCTTCCAGGCCGCGATGCTCGACGAGCAAAGCGTGATCGTCACCTACCAGAAGTGGCGGGGCGAGCCGCGGGGCAAGCACAAGGCCGGCGACAGCTGGGACGGCCGCGGCGACTGCATCGACTGCAATCTCTGCGTCGCCGTCTGCCCGACGGGCATCGACATCCGCGACGGCCAGCAGATCGAATGCATCGGCTGTGGCCTGTGCATCGACGCCTGCACGCAGACGATGGAAAAGGTCGGACGTCCGACCGGCCTCATCCGCTGGGACACGCTCGCGGCCCAGCAGGCCAAGGAAGCCCGCAGCGCGCCCGTCCCGTGGCGGCCGGTCCGGCCACGCACCCTGCTCTACGCCGGCCTGCTGACGGTCGTCGCCGCGATCATGCTGGTCACCTTCGCGCTGCGTGCCGACACCGAACTCACAGTCCAGCGCGACCGCAACCCGAACTTCGTGCGCCTGTCCAACGGCGATATCCGTAACTCCTACGCCGTCAAGGTGCTGAACAAGCGACGCACCCCCCGGCAAGTCCATCTCGCGATCGACGGCCTGCCGTCGGCCCAGCTGGGCTTCGTCGGCGCCGACGTCGAGGGCAGCGGAGCGACCGCGACGCTGAACGTGCAGCCCGACACCGTGGGCACCTTCCGCGTCTTCGTCACGGTGCCGGCGTCCGCCGCGCCCTCGGGCTCGAAACCCATCACCTTCACGGTGCGCGACGAGGCGGGCAGCGGGCGCGCTTCGCACGATGCCGTCTTCGTCGGCCCGGGACGCTGAGGTCAGAATCATGAACACAGCCGAAGTCACGCGCAACCGATACATCCCCTGGTTCTTCGTTGCCGGGTTCGCGATCGTCGTTGCCGTCAACGCGACGATGATCAGCTTCGCCGTTGGATCCTTCTCCGGCCTCTACACGCCAAAACCGCGTGACCGCGGCCTGCACTACAACGAAGTCATCGCGGCCCAGCAGGCCCGCGATGCTCTTGGCTGGCGGGTCGAGCCCACCTGGCGGCCCGGCAGCGACGATCTCGAGATCGCCGTGTTCGATCGCGCCGGCCAGCCTCTTGCCGGCGCGCAGGTCGCCGTGGCGCTGGTGCGCCCGGCCGAGAAGGGCGCGGTGGTGGGCGTTGCGATGACCGCCGTCGACATCGGCCGCCATGCCGGCCACGTCGCCCTGCCCGCGCGCGGCAACTGGGACGTCGACATCTCCGTCGAGCAGGGCGGCCAGCGCTTTGCGCAGACGCGGCGGATGTTCCTCAGGTGACCGACGCGATCCTCTACGCGCCCTCCGTCACCGCTCCCGCGGCGGCGCGAGCCTGCGCGCATTGCGGGGAGACGCTGCGCGGTGCATCGGACGCGCTTTTCTGTTGTCCGGGCTGTGCCAGCGCTCATGCCATCATCGGTGCCGCCGGACTCGGCGCCTTCTACCGCCGACTGGAACAGACGCGGGCTCGCCGCCCCGAGCCGCTCGATATCGACTTCGCGACCTATGCCAAACCCGACGGGCGCGGGGGCGCCACGCTGGAACTTCTGGTCGACGGGCTCGACTGCGCCGCCTGCGTCTGGCTGATCGAGAGCCTGCTGGCACGCAATCCCGCCGTCACGCGCGCGCGGGTCCACCTTTCGACGCGGCGCCTGTCGCTCGCGTGGCAGGGCACGGTCGACGATGCCAACGGCCATGCCGGGCTGGTTGCCGCTCTGGGCTTCCGGCTGGCACCCTACGATACGATCGCCGCAGCGGCCGGTGACGATCGCGAGTCCCGCGAGCTGCTGCGCGCCCTGGGCGTGGCTGGCTTCGCGGCGGCCAACGTGATGCTGCTCTCGGTCGCCGTATGGGCGGGCCATGACGGCTCGATGGGCGAAGCCACGCGCACGCTCTTCCATTGGCTGTCGGCGGCCATTGCCCTGCCGGCGGTTGCCTATGCCGGCCGGCCGTTCTTTCGCTCCGCCCTGAACGCGCTGCGCGCCGGGCGCACCAACATGGACGTGCCGATCTCGATCGGCGTCACGCTCGCCTGCATCGTCAGCCTGCACGAGGCCTGGGTCGGCGAACAGCACGCCTACTTCGATTCGGCCATCACCCTGCTCTTCTTTCTCCTGATCGGACGCTACCTCGACCGCCGCGCGCGCGGCCGCGCCCGGCAGGCGGTGCATGCGCTGCTGGCGCTGTCCAGCCGCAACGCCACGGTGGTCGGTGCCGACGGCAGCACGCTTTCGCGCCGCGTCGACAGTCTCGTGCCCGGCGACGTGCTGCTGGTCGCCGCCGGCGAACGGCTGGGAGCCGATGGCATCGTGAGCGAGGGCGTGTCCTCCCTCGATACCTCCCTGGTGACCGGCGAGAGCCTGCCGCAAGCTGCATTTCCCGGCGTCAAGGCCTTCGCCGGCACGATCAATCTCGGCGCCGCCCTGCGCGTGACGGTGACGGCAGCTGGCGAAAGCACGCTGCTCTCGGAAATCGTTCGGCTGGTCGAGGCCGCCGAACGGGGGCGGTCGCGTTTCGTGGCACTCGCCGATCGGGTCGCGCGCGCCTATGCGCCCGTGGTCCACATGACGGCCCTGCTCACTTTCCTGGGGTGGACCTTGCTGGGCGGCCTCGCCTGGGATCGCGCGCTGCTGATCTCCACGGCCGTGCTGATCATCACCTGCCCCTGCGCGCTGGCTCTCGCCGTACCGGTCGTGCAGGTCGTGGCCAGCGCGCGCCTCTTGCGCTCGGGCATTCTCCTCTTGTCTCCGACGGCGCTGGAGCGCGTGGCGCAGGTCGATCACGTCGTCTTCGACAAGACCGGCACGCTCACGCTCGGTCGCCCCGAACTGGTGGCGGCGCCGGACGACCCCGAGGCCCGGCAACTGGCCGCCTCGCTTGCGCTGAACTCCCGCCATCCGCTGGCCCGCGCCCTCGTACGGTCCGTACCGGAGGCAACACCGGCCGCGCGCGTGGTCGAACATCCGGGTGCAGGTCTGGAGTGTGACGGCGTGCGACTGGGGTCGGCCTCCTTCTGCGGCGTCGCCGATCCAGCCGACGACGGGAGATCCGAACTGTGGCTCTCGCGGCCCAATCGGCGCCCGGTCCGCTTTGCCTTCGCCGACCGTCTGCGTCCGGACGCGGCGGCGACCGTCGCCGCCCTGCGCCACCAGGGCCTCGCCGTCGAAGTCCTGTCCGGTGACCGGCAGGCCGCTGTCGCCGAAGCCGCGTCGGCCGCCGGCATCGCTGAGTGGCGCTCCGGTGTCACGCCCGCGGAGAAGGCGCAGCGGCTCGCGGAACTGGCCGCGCAGGGTAAGCATGTCCTGATGGTGGGCGACGGATTGAACGATGCGCCGGCGCTCGCGGCGGCCCACGCCTCGCTCTCGCCGACCACCGCAGCCGAGGCCACCCAGTCCGCCGCCGATGCCGTCTTCCAGGGGGATGCGCTCGGCCCCGTCGCGGAGATCCTCGACGTGGCGCGACGCGCCGACCGGCTCGTCCGGCAGAACCTCGCGTTGGCGCTCCTCTACAATCTCGGCGCCGTGCCGCTCGCGATCCTGGGCAGCGTGACGCCGCTCATCGCCGCCGTCGCCATGTCGTCTTCTTCGCTGCTGGTGATCGGCAACGCCCTGCGTCTCGGCGGCGGCTCCGAAGGTCGGAGGTCCTGATGGACAGCCTGCTCGTCCTGGTACCCGCGGCCCTCATACTCGGTCTGACGGCACTCGCCGCCTTCCTCTGGGCCCTGCGCAACGGGCAATACGACGATCCTGACGGCGCCGCAGGTCGCATTCTTTTCGATGACGACGACACAAGGAGCAAATGATGTCCTACTGGATCATGGGAACCCTGGCCGCCCTGATGGGCCTGGTGGGTCTGTTCATGGCGGGTGCCGCGAAGGATGCCGGCATCCTCGCCTTCGGCCTCGGCCTGGCGCTCTTCGGCGTGCTGTTCTGCTGGTTCATGATCAAGACCAGCTTCGACGAGGCCGAACGGAACGCCGCCGACGGCAAGTAACGGGATTGATCTGGATCATGGGCCATTGAATTCTGATGGGCATAGTGAGCCATTGCCCAAGGAGAATTCATGCCGCTCAAGAAGATCGTCCTCGAACTGGCCCGCACGCCGGAGTTTCCCAACGGCAGCTCGAGCCATGGCTATGAATTCGTCGCCCCGCTAGATTCGGACGGCCACCTGCAGGCCGACGGCTGGGCCAAGCACAAGGCCGCCTGCACGGTGCGCCGCTTCTGGCAAGGCGCCGACGACGAGACCGGCCATCTGATCCACCGCCGCGACGGCAAGTGGGCCTTCTCCTACCAGCCGGGAGACGACGACGACGAGCCGATCTTCCGCTTCGACACCCACCGGTTCGTGGCCGGCGAGTACGTGTCCGTCACCGAGCACGATGGCGTCCAGCGGCCGTTCAAGGTGGTCAGGGTCGACAACCGGGTCGTCTGAAGCCTTCGACAGTCCTTAGGGGAGAGGACTGATTCCAAAGCTCCCCTTCAGAACCCGTTGCTGCCTGCAGAGGACTGCGGGCAGTCGCGACCCGGGAACTAGTTGGGGATTTCGCGCGCCACACTCTGGCCGATTGCTGCCCTGCAGTTCAGCCCCTTGAGCGGGACGCGCAGCTTCCAGCACATGGTCTCGTCGTCCCGCATGATGCCGGAATTGCAGTAGAAGACTTCCTTGTTCTTCTGCAGCCAGATCCCGCCGGGCACGGCCGCCTTGATGACAAAGCTTCGATCAAGCAGGCGGGCAACCGACAGGCCCGGCTGCGCTTCATGCTGGGACGTGCAGGTCGCGCCTGTTCCGCCAGGGCTGTTCGGCGACGTTGATTCCGACTGGGCCTGCACGTTTGGCGCTCCCAGCACGGCCGCAAGAATGATCACGGCAAGTCGAAGTTTTGGCATTCAGCGCCGCCCCCTTCCGCAATTCTCACCCGCTTCCATGCCGCGGTGACCGGACGGATCAGGTCACCGGCAGATGCCCGGGTCGTCGGGAGTCGGAGAACTGCATGGCAGTTCCCGACTCCCTCCCCGGACCTCAGAGCACGAAGAAGTCGTCGTGCGTGAGAAGCGTGCCGGCGGTCACCGCCGCGAACTGCACCGCCGCTCCACCGCCGCTGCCATCGGCGTCATACATGACCTGACCGGAGGTCTGGTCGTAGACGATGCGCTGGTCGGCATCGGTTGCGCTCGCACCGACATGGAATGCGCTCTCTGACAGGACGCCCATGCTGATCTGCGCGAACACCGAATGGGCCAGGTTGAACACGTCGTTCCCGACACCGAAGTCGGTGACCTGATCCACGTTGGTCGTGCCGTTGGGGGCGGTATCGAAGACGAACGAGTCGTTTCCGCCACCACCGGTCAACGTATCGTTGCCCAGCTTGCCATTGATCAGGTTGTCGCCGGCATTGCCGGTAATGGTGTTCGCGAGCCCGTTGCCGGTGCCGTTGAGATTGCCCTCTCCGGTCAGCGTCAGGTTCTCGACATTGCTTCCCAGCGTGTAGTTGATCGACGCAAACACGGCATCGATGCCGGGACCGCCACTTTCGCTGACGATGTCACCGGCATCGTCGACGAAGTAGGTGTCGTTGCCGCTGCCGCCGATGAGCAGATCCGCACCAGCACCGCCGTCGAGGGTGTCACTTCCAATTCCACCCGTGAGGGTGTCACTGCCGTCACCGCCGGCGAGGGTGTCGTCACCGCTCCCGCCGTCGAGCTCGTTGTCAAGGGCATTGCCGGTGATGACGTTCGCGTCATCATTGCCCGTGCCGTAGATGGCACCGCCGGTCAGCGTCAGGTTTTCAACATTGAGCCCCAGGGCGTAGCTGATGGACGACTCCACCGTGTCAGTGCCACCTGCGGCCGCTTCCGTGACCACGTCGCCCGCGTTGTCGACCACGTAGGTGTCGTTGCCCAGGCCACCCGCCATCGTGTCGGCACCGAACCCGCCATCGAGCAGGTTGGCCCCGTCGTTGCCGGTCAACACGTTGGCCAGGGCATTGCCCGTGCCGTCGATGTCGGCCGTGCCCGTGAGCGTCAGGTTCTCGACGTTGGCCGACAGCGTGTAGCTGGCCGAGGCCCGCACCAGATCCGTGCCGGCATCGTCGCCCTCCGTCACCACGTCGCCGGTGACGTCAACCACATAGGTGTCGTCACCCAGACCACCCGCCATCGTGTCGACGCCTGCGCCGCCGTCGAGCTGGTTGTTGCCCGCGTTGCCGGTCAGCGCGTTGGCCAGTTCGTTGCCGGTGGCATCGATGTTGCCCAAGCCCGTCAGGGTCAGGTTCTCGACATTGGCCGACAGCGAGTAGCTGACCGACGCCCGCACCAGATCGGAGCCGGCGTCGGCGCCTTCCGTCACCACGTCGCCGATGCTGTCGACGTCATAGGTGTCGTTGCCCAGGCCACCGGCCATCGTGTCGTCACCGCCGCCGCCGTCGAGCTCGTTGTCCTGTGCGTTGCCGACGATGGTGTTGTTGAGCGCGTTGCCGGAACCGACGATGGCCGCACCAGTGAGGGTGAGGTTCTCGAGGTTGTCGCCGAGCGCATAGTCGACCGAAGACTGCACCAGATCCGTGCCGGCCGAGGCCGCCTCCGTCACCACGTCGCCGGCGTTGTCGACCACGTAGGTGTCGTTGTCGGCACCGCCCGCCATCGTGTCGGCACCCGTGCCGCCATCGAGGATGTCATCCCCGGTGCCGCCCGAGAGGTTGTCGTCACCACCGCCGCCGTTCAGCGTGTCGGTGCCGCCGTTGCCCTGCAGCACGTCGGTACCGGCGCTGCCGGTGATGACGTCGGCGGCACTGCCGCCCAGTACCACCACCGGCTGGCCGGTCGTGCCCAGGTTCTCCGTCGCGCCCAAGTCCAGCGTCACGCTGTTGCTGACGTTACGGAAGTTGAAGTCGGTATCGACATCATTGAACGTATTGTCGACGATCCCGGTCACCGTGCCGCCCGCCGCGAACGACATTCCCGTCCCGGCAACGCTGAAGGTGTTGCCCGCGATGGTCAGGTGCGGCGATGCCCCGCCGTCCGGGCCATCGTAGTTGATGGCGGTACGGGTGTACTCGAACTCGTTGCCCGTGATGCTGAGCGTCACGCCGCCGCCGTCCGACCAGATACCCCGGCCCCACGACGCGTCATTGTACTTGCCGGTCGACACACCGGTGAACAGGTTGTCCTCGATCCGCACCGCGCCCGTGGCGATCGGACCCATGCCGATGGCGCGGTCGTCCACGCCGCTCATGCCGCCCGCGACACTGCTGTAGAATACGGTATGCGTCACCAGATGGCCGGCGCCGCTACCGCCCGTGGCGAACCACAGCGCCGGATTCGAGGGGCCGCCCCCGGTGGTTGCTCCCGTGTTGAGCACCTCGAAGCCATCGATGGTCACCGCCGCCGCCGCGGTCACGTCGATCTTGCCCAGGATGACGGATTCCGCCCCTCGCGTGCCGTTGCCGTCGATCCCGGCGTTGGCGCCGCGCAGCGTCACCGCCTTGTCGATCAACACGTTGCCCGTGTATTCGCCGGCCGCCACGAGGATCGTGTCACCCGCCGACGCCGCATCGATCGCCGCCTGGATGGTGTCGTAACCGCCATTGCCGACCAGCAGGATCGCGCCTACGCCGGCGCCATCGACTATCTCGATGTCCGACAGCGTGTCGGTGCCTTCCGCACCGCCCGCCGTCACCGTCCAGCCGCCGGAGCCGTTGGTCGCGACCATCGACGCATCGATCGACTGCGCATACACGGCCGTGTCGACGCCGCCGCCACCATCGATCGTGTCGTTGCCGCCTCCAGCCGTCAGGACATTGTTGCCCGAGTTTCCGGTCAGCACGTTCGCCAACGCGTTGCCCGCTCCGTCGATGTTGCCACTGCCGGTCAGGGTCAGGTTCTCGACATTGGCCGACAGCGAGTAGCTGCTAGCCGACGATTGCACCAGATCCGTACCGTTGTTCGCGCCCTCGGAGACGACGTCGTTGATGTTGTCGACCACGTACGTGTCGTTGCCGGCACCACCTGCCATCGTGTCGGCGTTTGCGCCGCCATCGAGCACGTTTGCACCCGCGTTACCCGTCAGCACGTTCGCCAACTCGTTGCCTGTGGCGTTGATGTCGGTCGAGTTCAGCAGCTTCAGCTCCTCGACATTGGCCGACAGCGTGTAGCTGACCGTGGCCCGCACCAGGTCGGTGCCGGCATCGGCACCCTCCGTCACCACATCGTCGACGGCGTTGACGACGTAGGTGTCGTCACCCAGGCCACCGGCCATCGTGTCCGCACCTCCGCGGCCATCGAGCACGTTGTTGCCCGAATTGCCGATCAGCGTGTTGGCCTGTTCGTTGCCGGTGGCATTGATGTTGGCCGAGCCCGTCAGGGTCAGATTCTCGAGGGTGCTCCCGAGTGTCCAGGCGACCGACGACAGAACCGTGTCGGCACCCTGATTCCCCGCCTCCGCCACCACGTCGCCGGCATTGTCCACGACGTAGGTATCGTCGCCCAGGCCGCCGGCCATCGTGTCGGCGCCCGCGCCGCCATCGAGCACGTTGGCTCCTGAGTTGCCGGTCAGCGCGTTGGCCAGGTCGTTGCCGGTGGCATCGATGTTGCCCGAGCCCGTCAGGGTCAGGTTCTCGACATTGGCCGACAGCGCGTAGCTGATCGAGGCTTGCACCAGATCGGTGCCGGCGTCGGCACCCTCCGTCACCACGTCGCCGGCATCGTCCACCACGTAGGTGTCGTTGCCCGCACCACCGGTCATCGCGTCGGCGCCGGCACCACCGTCGAGCACGTTGTTGCCCGAGTTGCCGGTCAGCGCGTTGGCCAGCCCGTTGCCCGTGCCGTTGATGTTGTGCGAGCCCGTCAGGATCAGGTTCTCGACATTGGCGGTGAGCGCGTAGCTGACCGACGCCCGCACCAGATCCGTGCCGGCATCGGCGCCCTCCGTCACCCCGTCGCCGGCATTGTCGACCACGTAGGTGTCGTCACCCAGGCCACCGGCCATCGTGTCGGCGCCTGTGCCGCCATCGAGCACGTTGTTGCCCGCGTTGCCGGTCAGGACGTTGGCCAGCCCGTTGCCCGTGCCGTTGATGTTGCCGCTACCGGTCAGCGTCAGGTTCTCGACATTGGACGAGAGCGTGAAGTTGGCGGCCGACGATTGCACCAGATCGACACCCTGGTTCGCCGCTTCCGTCACCGCGTCGTCTTCCTGATCGACGACATAGGTATCGTTACCGGCACCACCCGCCATCGTGTCGGCGCCTGCGCCACCATCGAGGATGTTGGCCTTGGTATTGCCCGTCAGCCCATTGGCCAGCGCATTGCCCGTGCCGTTGATGCTGTTCGAGCCGATCAGGGTCAGGTTCTCGACATTGGCCGAGAGCGCGTAGCTGACCGAGGTCTGCACCAGATCAGTGCCGGCATCGGCGCCCTCCGTCACCACATCGTCGACGGAGTTGACCACGTAGGTGTCGTCACCCAGGCCACCGGCCATCGTGTCGGCACCTCCTCGGCCGTCGAGCACGTTGTTGCCCGAGTTACCGGTCAGCACGTTGGCCAGTTCGTTACCGGTGGCGTTGATGTTGCCCGACCCCGTCAGGGTCAGGTTCTCCAGATTGCCCCCAAGGGTCCAGGTGACCGACGACATAACCGTGTCGGCACCCTGGTTCCCCGCTTCGGCCACCAGGTCGCCGGCATTGTCCACCACGTAGGTATCGTCGCCCAGGCCGCCCAACATCGTGTCGGCGCCCGTGCCGCCATCGAGCACGTTGTTGCCCGTGTTGCCGGTCAGCGCGTTGGCCAGGTCGTTGCCGGTGGCATCGATGCTGCCCGAGCCCGTCAGGGTCAGGTTCTCGACATTGGCCGACAGCGCGTAGCTGACGGAAGCCTGCACCTGATCGGTGCCGGCATTGGCACCCTCCGTCACCACGTCGTCGGCATCGTCCACCACGTAGGTGTCGTTGCCCGCACCACCGGTCATCGTGTCGGCGCCTGCGCCGCCGTCGAGCACGTTGGCCTTGGAATTGCCAGTCAGCGCGTTGGCCAGGTCGTTGCCCGTGCCGTTGATGGTCTTCGACCCTATCAGGGTCAGGTTCTCGACATTGGCCGACAGCGTGTAGCTGACCGAGGCCCGCACCAGATCCGTGCCGGCATCGGCACCCTCCGTCACCACGTCGCCGGCATTGTCGACAAAGTAGGTGTCGTTACCCGCACCGCCGGCCATCGAGTCCGCACCGGCGTCGCCGTTGAGCGCATTGTTGCCCGAGTTGCCGATCAGGACGTTTGCCTGCTCGTTGCCCATGCCGTTGATGTTGCCGGTCCCTGTCAGGGTCAGGTTCTCGACAGTGGCCGACAGCGTGTAGCCGACCGAGGACTGCACCAGGTCGGTGCCGGCATCGGCATCCTCCGTCACCCCGTCGCCGGCATTGTCCACGACGTAGGTATCGTCGCCGAGACCGCCCGCCATCGTGTCGGCGCCCGCGCCGCCATCGAGCACGTTGTTGCCCGAATTGCCGGTCAGCGCGTTGACCAGGTCATTGCCGGTGGCATCGATGTTGCCCGAGCCCGTCAGGGTCAGGTTCTCGACATTGGCCGACAGCGCGTAGCTGACCGAAGCCTGCACCAGATCGGTGCCGGCATCGGCACCCTCCGTCACCCCGTCGCCGGCATCGTCCACCACGTAGGTGTCGTTGCCCGCACCACCGGTCATCGCGTCGGCGCCGGCACCACCGTCGAGCATGTTGTTGCCCGAGTTGCCGGTCAGCGCATTGGCCAGCCCGTTGCCCGTGCCGTTGATGTTGTGCGAGCCCGTCAGGATCAGGTTCTCGACATTGGCGGTGAGCGCGTAGCTGACCGACGCCCGCACCAGATCCGTGCCGGCATCGGCGCCCTCCGTCACCCCGTCGCCGGCATTGTCGACCACGTAGGTGTCGTCACCCAGGCCACCGGCCATCGTGTCGGCGCCTGTGCCGCCATCGAGCACGTTGTTGCCCGCGTTGCCGGTCAGCGCGTTGGCCAGCCCGTTGCCCGTGCCGTTGATGTTGCCGGTCCCTGTAAGGGTCAGGTTCTCGAGGTTCGCTCCGAGAGTCCACTCAATGGACGACACGACCGTATCGTTGCCCTGGTTCGCCGATTCCAGGATGAAGTCATCGGCCTCATCGACCACGTACGTGTCGTTGTCAGTGCCACCCCTCATTGAGTCGATGCCCGAACCACCGTCGAGAATGTCGTCGCCGGTGCTGCCGAGCAGCAGGTCGTCGCCGCCGTCACCCTTCAGGGTATCGTTGCCAATGCCACCCGACAGAGTGTCCTGACCGTCACCGCCTTCGAGGATGTCGTTCCCGGCATCGCCATTGAGCTCATTGTCGTGGGCGTTGCCGATGATCGTGTTGTTGAGCGAGTTGCCCGTCCCGACGATGGCCGCACCGATGAGGGTGAGGTTCTCGAGGTTGTCACCGAGCGTGTAGTCGATCGAAGACCGCACGGTGTCGATGCCGGCACCAGCGCCTTCCGTCACCACGTCGTCCTCGTCGTCGACCACGTAGGTATCGTCGCCCAGGCCGCCCGCCATCGTGTCGGCGCCCGTCCCGCCGTCGAGCACGTCGTCGCCCGTGTCGCCGACATACCCTCCTCCGGCCTTGTCGTGGCCGTACAGCTCGTCATCGCCCGCGCCGCCGAACAGCTGGTCGTCGCCGCCCTTGCCGATCAGCCGGTCCTCGGCGTCCGTGCCCGTGATCGTCTGGTCCGTCACCGCCTGCACGGACTTGTCACCCTGCAGTTCCGTCGCGATCGTGCCGGCAGGCAGAGTGATGTCGAACGCCGAGGCATCGACGTCGCCTAGGATGCCGTCGATGTTCAGCACGGCAATCCAGTCCGTCACCACGCCCGACAGGTCGACGCCGTCCACCGTCAGCCCGTCAATGTCCGCGTAGTTGAAGATCGCCAGGCCGTTCTTGTGCAACCAGCCCGTCATCGTCACTCCGGCCAGCGTCACGGTGCCCATCGCCACCGCGCCGCCTGCCAGCGCCCCATTGCGCGTTCCCGTGAGCTCGATCCCGTAGTCGGGCCGATCAACGACCGGCGTACTTGGCGCCGAGCCCTCGATCGTGACGTCCTGGATCAGCGCGTTGCCACCGAAGTTGAACAGCTTGATGTGTGCCGAGCCATTGGCCCCGTTGTAGCCGTTGTGTGAGAAGCTGCTGTTGGTCACCACGAGGTTGGCCACCGCAGCCCCAGTCGGCGCCGCGCCCGACTCGTTGTCGCCCTGGACATAGAGACCGTAGGAGCCCGCGTCCCGCACCTCCACCCCATCCAGCGTCAGGATGCCGATGTCGGCATCCTCCGTTACGTAAACGCCGATCCCCTGGTTCGGCAGCGCCGCCGCTCCCGCCACCTCGATGCCCAGGATCGACACGTTCCCGCCCTCGAAGTCGCCAGTCAGCGTGATCGCGTTGGCGCCCGGCGGAGCCTGCACCACGACATTCTCACCCGCCGCCTGCAGCGTGATCGCCTTGCCCGAGATCGAGAGCGCCTCGGTATATGTCGCGTCCGCGATCAGGATCGTGTCGCCATCCGACGATGCATCGATCGCCGCCTGGATCGTCGTGAAGCCGCCATTGCCGACCAGCAGGATCTGGCCACCGGCGCCATCGTCCACGCGCTCGATCTGAGAGAGAGTATCGGTGCCCTGGCCGTCGGCCGTCACCGTCCAGCCTCCGCCGGATTCCGCGATCGTGGCGGTGCCGTCATAGACCGCGGTGTCGATGCCGCCGCCGCCGGCCAGGGTGTCGTTGCCGCCGCCGCCCGCGAGGACGTTGTCGCCCGCGTTGCCCGTCAGGGAATCGGCCCCGCTGCCGCCGGTCACGTTCTCGACGCCCGCGATGGAGGTGAATCCCGTTGCCGACCCGGTCCCCAGGTCGACCGTCACGCCTTCCGTCGTACCCGCGTAGCTCAGCGTGTCGCCGGCTTCCCCGCCCAGGTCGAGGGTGATGTCCTCGATGCTCGTCAGGGTTTCGCCCGGACTGGTCAGCTGTCCGCCGCTGACGATCGCCGTGAAGCTGTCGTTGCCGTCCGTCCCGACCAGTTCCAGCGTATCCGTGCCGGCGCCGCCGTCGATCGTATCGACGCCTTCGCCCACCACTTCGACGAAGGTGTCGTCGCCCGCGCCACCAGACAGGCTGTCTTCACCCGTTCCACCGACAATCGTGTCGTTGCCGTCGCCGCCCAGGATGGTGTCGTTCCCAGCGAGGCCCGACAGGACGTTGTCGCCACTGTTGCCGGTGATGACGTTGGCCAGGTCGTTGCCCGTTCCGGAGGCGTTGTGCGCCACCGTGCTGCTGAGGTTGTCGAAATAGAATCCCTGATTCTGGCCACCAGGCCCGTCCGTCGGCTGGCCCGAGTTGCTGCCCCGGAAGATCACCCGGGCTGTCTGGTTGGCCTCGGCGTTCGCCTCATGGCTCCCACCCAGCGCGTCGCGGTAGTTCTCGAAGGTCGTCGTGGTGCCGATCAGCGCCCCGTCGAGGTAGACCTGCACCACGTCATTGTCCGCGCCGTCGACATAGGTCAGACGCAGCTCGATATCGTGCCAGATGCTCGCATCGACGCCCGAGACCAGCTCGCGATTGCCGGTGAACGCCGTGAAGGCGTTGTTCGACCATTCCCCTTCGAGTGTCGGCTCGTTGACCGCGATGCGCAGGCCACCGCCGGCGACCGACTCGATCACCATGAAGTTGTTGCGGTCGGTACCACCGGTATTGGCGAAGTCGACCTCAAGGCGCGAATTGTCAGGGGTCTCGCTGACGGCCTTGACGCGGAACTTGATGGCGTGGAATTCGCCATCCGCCGTCGTCTGCGGCTCGCCCGCACTCACGCTCAGCGACGGCGAATAGGGGCCGCCGAAGTCGCCGGAAGCCGGATCGCTCGAGATCCGCCACACCTGGTTGCCGTCCAGGTCGACGATTCCCTGATCGTCGGCCGGGCCGACATCCTTCCAGCCGTTCTCGCCGTTCGAGATCGCGCCCAGCGCCATGTCGTCGAAGGTCTGGGTGTTGCTGCCGAGGTCCACCAGCGTCAGGTTCTCGACGTTGGCCGCCAGCGTATGGCTGTCCGCGGTGATGACCGTGTCGGTGCCCTCATCACCTTCTTCCACCGTGGTGTCGCCGGCATTGTCCACCATGTAGGTGTCGTCGCCCGCTCCGCCCGACATCGCATCGGCACCCGTGCCGCCGTCCAGCATGTCGTTGCCGGCGCCGCCATCGATCGTGTCGTCGCCGCTCGCCGTCGTGATGCTGTCGTTGCCGTCCGTTCCGGTGACCTCGATCGCGCCGGTCGACGTCGGGCCGTCCTGGGCCACGAAAATCGTGTCGCCCGCCGCCATTTCGACCGTCAGGACCGACTTCGAGACGTTGTTTGCATCGGCGACCAGGGCGCCTTCGACACTGACTCCGCTGACCTCGACATCCGGTCCGGTCACATTCGCAGCCGGGTTGGCCTTGTTCGGCTCGCCGACGCGGATGCCGACCGACGTCCCGGTGATCGAGCCGTCGCGGACGACGACTGTGCCGTCGAAAGACGCACCCTCCGAGCTGTAGCTCGGAGCGTCGTCACGCGCCTTGATGGCGATCGCCGCTCCGCCGAAATGAGGCTCCCCTGCACCGCCCTGGTTCGAGGAGCCGACGTTGGTGAAGGTGAAGTCCTCGATCACGATGTTCGAGTACGCCTGGTTCTCGCCCTCGTGGTCCCACTTCAGGTTGATGTCGATGCCGCCGCCGAAGCCGCCCAGGTTCCCGTTCGCGAGCGTGCCGCCGAACGCCGGACCGCGGCCCAGTTCGCCCACCTCCGTCATCGTGATGCCGGTGATCAGCGCGTCTGACAGGGTCTCGGCGTAGATGCCCTTCTGGGTCAGGTCCGAGAAGCTCGTACCGCTGATCGTGAGCCCATCGAGGTCGCGGCCCGCCGCGCTCTCCTTGGCGATGTACATGCCGAAGCTGCTGTCCGTGATCTCACCGCCCGTCACGGTCAGATCGGTCACCGCCGCCCCCGAACCCTTGCGGATGCCGTTCACCGTCTCGGTGATCGTCATGTTCGTCAGGCTCGCGCCGTCCGTCCCGTTGGCCAGTTCGACGCCCGTATTGTAGCCCCGCACCTCGAGGTTCTGGACGGTCACCCCATCCGCCTGGATCGTGATGCCTGCCCCCGAGGCCCCGCTATAGGCGGTCGTCCGGAACAGATAGTCGGCCACCGATTCCAGGGCACCGATGCTCGTCGCCGGGTTCACCCCCGTATTGTCGGCCCGGAACGTGCCCTGCAGGACCGCGCCTTCCTCGGCGATGATCGTCAGGCCGTCGACGTTGACGACCACATTGCCGGTGTAGATCCCCGCGCCGATGTAGATCGTGTCGCCAATTGATGCCGCGCCGATCGCCTCCTGAATGGTGGTGTAACCGCCGTTGCCGACGAGGAGGATGTTTCCTGCCGCGCCGTCATCAACGATCTCCACGTCGCTGAGCGACTCGATTCCGTCGCCTGAAGTCACCGTCCAGAGACCATCATCGGTGGTCTGTATCGTGACACTGTCCGCATAGGTCACGGTATCGGTGCCAGCACTGCCGATCCTGAGCTGGGAACCCTCGAAGTCCGCCGGCAGCACGGCGTTCCCGCCGAAGTATGCGTCGTTCACGTAGATCGGATCGACGCCAGCGCCGAGATCGGTGAACGTATTGCCGTGGATATCGATGTCATTGAGACGATCGATCGTCGCGGTTCCCGAATCCGTGAAGCGCTGGAAGGCAATGGCACCATCGACCGCGTCGATGTTCGTGAAGGTGTTGCCTGTCACCGTGATGCCGGAGGCGCCATCCGTGCCCCACGCGTCCTCGATGACCAGTCCGCGGTGCTGTGTACCGTTCGCGGTATAGGTGTCGTCGATGTTCTGGAAAGTGTTGCCGACTACTTGCGCATTCTCGACGCCGTTGAGGGCAAGGCCCTGACCATCGAAAGTGTTATCCTCGACAAGGACCGAGTCGAAGCCGGAGATGTAGAAGTTGCCGCCCAGCCCGGTGCTGGAGGCGACGATCTCCACCGCCGCGGACGCCGCGTTGTTGGGCGTGGTCATGTTCCACTGTGCGCCGAGGTTCGAACCCACGGTGGCACCGGTCAGATTCACATGATCGAGCACCATCTTGGCGCCATCGACGCTCTCGATCGTCGTGTAGACGAACGCAGTCGAGCCTGGCGACAGCAGATCGTTGCTGGCCATCGTCACGTTCTGGAAGGTGAGACCGGCATCGCCGGCGTCATCACCGTCATGCACCGCGATCGTACCGCTGACCTGGCCGTTGCCGATTGCAACGGGCCCGGTGAACTCCGCACCGAGGCTGAACGTCACGTGATCGAAGACGATGTCCGTAACGGAGCTGGTCCCGCGCATATCCAGCAGCATCGCCGTCGCCGAAGCATTGGTTACCGTGAGGTTAGAGACCGTGGCATCGGCGAAATCCGCCGGAGTCGACATCGTGCCGGTTACCACCACCCCCGCTTCGCTCTCGCCAGTCAGCGAGACGCCGCTCTTCAGCGTGAAACTCTCGGCATAGGTGCCGTTCGACAGGACGACCGTCTGCCCCTCAACGGCGGCGTCGATGGCGTCTTGGATAGTGGCGAATTCCGTATCGTTGATCTTGATGGACATTTTGCTACTCCACGGAAGTGTGCGAACGGTTGATTGGATTGTGAGTGCGCTTGAGCAGCTACCTGCCCAGGTTGATGTCTGTGGCTTTGAGAAGAGCGTCGAACCTGTCTCTGTCTGCCTTCATCAAGGCGGCGAACTGCCTTGAGTCGTTCAGCAGGGGTTCCATTCCCTGTTCTGCGAGCTGTCTTTCGATCGCCGGCTTCGCGAGGATTTTCGCGATCTCGGACGACAGGTAGTCGGCAACCTCTTGCGGCGTTCCAGGTGGAGCGAGGAGGCCGAACCAGATCTTCAGCCGATACCCACTCACGCCACCTTCGGCGAAGGTGGGAACGTCCGGCAGTACCTTCGAACGGGTCTCGCCCCCGAACCCGAGCGCCTTCAGCCGGCCTTCCCGCACGAGGCTCAGAACGGCGAGGGGACCCTGATAGGACAGGTCGAGATGCCCACCGAGGAGATCGCGCAGAGCCGGCGCTCCACCCTTGTAGGGGACATGGTTGATGCTCACCCCAGCAAGGGCGTTGAACAGGGCTCCGGCCAGATGCGATGCGGAGTATTCGCCAGCCGATCCAAAATTGAGCTGACCCGGTTTCTCCATCGCCAGTGCAATCAATTCCCGCAGGTTGCTCACCGGCAACGACGGGTTGGCTACGAGAACGAACTCATTGGCCGCGAAGGTGGCCACGGGCACGAAGTCAGCGAGCGGATCATAGGGAACTGCCCGCGAAGCACTGGGAATGACGTGAGAAGCGGTGACCAGCAGGAGTCTGGAACCGTCGGCTTTTGCACGAGTGAAGGCCTCGGCGGCGGCAAGCGTTCCGCCCGCAGGGCTGACGACTACAATCACCGGTTGGAGCCGCTGTTCTCGCAGTTCCGAGGCAATGACTCGCGCCAGCGCATCCGCCACGGAACCCGGCGCGTAGGGAACGATGATCTGCGCAGGGCCGCTCGGCCGATTCTGCGCACTCGCCTCAGCAGTGACAGAAGTGAGGAAAAGCGCTGAAAACAGGACCGATATTACGGTCGCCACACCCATTGATCGCACCCCAGCCTCGGCAAACACAACAGTTCGCAGTGTCGAATGCTATTGCGTCCCACCACTTCCCAAGAGATCCGCGCGCCAGCGCGCAACGGGTTTGCCGACACTCCCCAGCACGGCTTTGTGACTCGTACGAAAACGATACAACCTAGACAATACATAGGATGTGATACTACTATGCATAATCTGAATAGTGGTACCAATGCAGATCACACAACTCGAAGCTGTTCGCGCTATCGCCAAGACTGGCTTCAACATGTCGGCGGCTGCGGAGATCCTCAATCGATCGCAATCGGGATTGAGCCGACAGGTCAAGGAGTTGGAAGGTGAACTCGGCATCCGCATCTTTGCCCGGACGAAGAACAACATCGTGGGCCTCACGCCGCAGGGCGAAGAGGTTCTCCGCATCGGCCAGCGAATGCTGGCCGATGCGGAGAACCTGCGCCGGGTCGGCAGCTGGACTTCCAGCGGGACGGAGGTCGAGCTCAGGATCGCGACGACGCACGTGCACGCGCGATATTTCCTGCCGCGCGTCCTCAAGTCGTTCACCGAGCGCTTTCCCGAGACGCTTCTGACGCTGCAGCAACGAGACCCCGTCCATTGCTGTAGCGCCGTTGCCGAGGGCGACGCCGACATCGCACTCACCACCGTCGACGAACGGCTGCGGCACAAGATCGTCGCGCTTCCTGCCTACCTGCTGACCTCGGGGGTATACGTGCCGAAGAAGCATCCGCTGCTTCGGGAGAAGAACCTGACCCTGAAGAAGCTCTCGGAGTTTCCGTTCGTCGCCTACTCTCCCGCCTTTGCGATGCGCATGGCGATCGACGACACCTTCGCCAAGGCAGGACTTCGTCCGAGGATTGTCTGTACCGCAACCGATGCCGACGTGTGCAAGGCCTACGTCGAGGCCGGAATGGGCATCGCGATCCTCGCGAAACTCGCATTCGACCCGGTACGAGATGCGAACTTGGCCGTCATCGACGTCGATTCACTGATCGAGTCGAGCGTTCTCTGCGTGGCCTTCAAGAAGAACGCCTATCTCAGTCGCTCGCTGTACTCGTTCGTGTCGACCTGGGCGCCTCATCTCAGTCAACAGGCGATACGGCTCGCCCTTGAAGGCGGGAAGTCCGGCACGGCCCGCAAAGCGACCGCACTTCCCAAGCTGTAATCACCAGGCCGATAGCGCGCGAGGGTCCAGGCGGCGAGCGGTCCGAGCAACGCAACTAGCGGGAGGGTGTGCGCCTCTCGGCCAGAGCGGCGATCGCGGCGCGCGCGCACCATCGCATGCGCTCCTTGGCTTTGTCGTCCATCGCCGCGTAACAGCTCATCGGATCGGGAGACAGGCTGTAGAAGATCGCGACAGCCACCCGCTCTTCGTCGGTGGCATACCCTGCGGCCCTCTTCAGGGCGTAGTCGTACGCATCACGCGATGTCCATTCCTCCCGCTCGGAATGGGTGGCCTTGTCATCGGCCACCGTTGGATGCCCGTTGTTCGATCGGCCGCCGGATGACAGGCGGACCGCTGAAGACTGCCCTGGCTTTTCCTGCAGGAACGGCGCCTTCGGCAGACGCAGCACGGCGCTCTGCTCGACGGCGTGTTGCCGTACAGCGCCCTGCGCGTTCCGGGCTTCCAGCCCCAGCGAGCGTCCCATGTTCGGCATTCGAGCCTCACTTTCATCCGAAAGGCCACTGACTGGCCCGGCTGCGGTCGCGATCCAGAGGTGGACCGGCGCGACGTGGATGAATTGTAGACGGCGCGCGGAAATCGGTTGTCATGCAATTGGGTGACAACCAGTATGAGAGTCGTCGCAGTGACGACGATCGCACCCTATCGGTCCGTTCCTGGCCTCGGAGTCCGGATGGCTGCGCGCAATGAGAATGACCTGGTCGATTCGTTGTACGAGGCAGCTCTCGGACAACAGTCCTGGGCGGACGCCACCTCAGACCTGGTGAGCGCGCTCGGAGGAGAGACCCTGATTCTATCGGTCGTCGACCCCAGGAGCCTCTCCGTCGAAGTCGTCGGTTATCGGGGGCTGACGACCGACAATGTGCAGGAGTATCTGCGCCTTGCCCATCACGACCCGTGGCTGGCGCGCGCCACCGGCAGGGGATTGTTCGACACTGCGGTCGTCGGCACTGAAATCGTCGAGGAGAAGGAGCTGATCAACAGCTACATGTACAGCGAGTTCCTTCGTCCGCGCACCGGGGTGCACCATCTTCTGGGATCGGTCCTCAGCATGCACGACGGTCGCGTCGGTATCATCGGAACGCACAGACCACGCGACGCGAAGGACTTCGACCGCCGCGAGGCACGGCAGCTGGATCGCCTGTTGCCTCACCTGCGGCGTGCGCTGGAGATACGAAGCAAACTCGAGAATGCCGAGCGGGCCAGCCGCTCCGCCTATTCCGTCCTCGATCAACTGAGTCTCGGCGTGCTGGTGCTGGGCGCGACCGGGAAGCTACTGCACGCCAATTCGGCAGGGGACGGCCTGCTGCGAGCCGGCGACGGGCTGACGCACGCGCCCTCCGGCCTCCGCGCGGCCCACCACGAAGACAACACGCGGCTCCAGACGCTGATTGCCGGCTTTCGCCAAAGCCCTGCAAATGAGAAGTCGGCCGGCGCACACCTACGGATCCGTCGGCCGAGCGGGAAACGAGCCTATGCAATGATGCTCGCGCCAGCGGTGTCGAGCATCAGGGGAGCGGGCAAGGCATCGCCCGCCATTCTGGTCTTCGTATCGGATCCCGAGGACGGGATCGTCTCGGACGTGACCATCCTGAGAGACCTGTTCGGCTTCTCCCGCGCCGAGAGTCGTCTCGTCCTGGCCCTCCTTTCCGGACTCTCCCTCCCGGACTTCGCGCGAACGGCCGGTGTGACCTACAATACCGCGCGCACGCTGCTTTCCCGGGCAATGGCGCGGGCGGAGGCGCGCACCCAGCTCGAACTGGTGCTGCGGGTTGCATCGGCCGTGGGAGGCACCAGCGTGGGCAGGAACCCCCAAAGAGCCTGATCGATCGGGAAGTTGCCGGCCCGCTACCTCGCTTGAAGATCCACGGCCAGCGCCGGCGGCAGGCGGTCGAGAGCGTATGTGCGCATCGCCGTGCCGCTGTAGAGCGCGGTCTTGTCGTCGGTGCTGGCCGTCGCCGTCAGGCGCTTGAAGGCGTTCCACAGGACCAGGTAGCTGCACTGGCCCTTGTCGACCGGGAAGTTGCTCTCGAACATGCAGCGGTCGACGCCGAAGGCTTCGATGCAGGGCTCGATGTAGGGCGCCCAGGTCTTCGCCAGTTCTTCCGAGCCCGGCGGCATGGGCTTCCTGTGGAAGTCGAAGCCGTTCACGAACATGGTGAGACCGCCCAGCTTGACCCTCACGTTGGGCAGTGCAGCGAGTTCCATCATGCGCTGCTTCCATTCGGGATAGACGTCGGCATGCTTGCCACGAAACGGGCCGATGCCCAGCGGACCGCCGACATGGTCGACCACGATCGTCAGCTCGGGCACGGCCTTCGCGAGCTCAACCACGTGCGGGAGCTGCGTGTGATAGGCCCAGACGTCGAGCGGCAGCCCCTGCCTGGCCAATCGCCGCGCGCCCTCCGCGAAGGACGGATGTTCGAGCGGTCCCGGCGGCTTCATCACCAGGTTCGACGTGACGTCCGGCGAGGGATGCCAGGCGGTACGATTGCGGATGCCGCAGAAGCGGCCGCCAGAAGCCGCGCGATGCCGTTCGAGCAAGGGTTCGACCCGGTCGCCCAGCGTCAGGTCGACCATGCCGATGATGCCGGCGCAGGCGCGAGTCGGTCCGTGGCGGCCACTGGCGCTCATCGCCGCAATGCCGGCCACGAACTCGGTCTCGCCCAGCGACCGTTCGTCGTCCGGTCCTGCGGCGCGGTACATCTCCCCGCACTGCACGAAGACGGTTGCGCGTATGTCGTGGCCGCTCGACGTATCGGCGAGCAGATGGGACAGCAGGTAGGAGTGCCCGCCGTCCCGCTCCCAGAGGTGATGATGCGGATCGACGATCGGCAGACCGGGTTCGAGGATTTCCTCCTCGGTCAGGCGCAGCCAGTCCTCCCGCACGACGATCTGCCGGCCGTGGCCCAGCAGCGGATCGTTCTCGGCCATCGCTCGCTCCCTATTCGATGCGGATGTTGGCGCTCTTCACCATCTCGGCGAAGAAGGCGATCTGCTTCTCGCGGAAGGCCGCGAACTCGACGACCGTATTGCCCTGCGTCAGCGCGCCCAGTTCGGCCAGACGCTTCGCCACGCTCTCCGTCTTCATGACGGCGTTGACCTCGGCATTGAGGCGCGAGATCAGCGCCGGATCGGTGCCGGCCGGCGCGAACAGGCCGTTCCATTCCCAGGTCTCGAAGCCCGGGATGACCTCGGAGATGGCCGGCACCCCCGGCAGAACCTCGACTGGCCTCGGCCCCGTATGGGCCATGCAGCTCACGTCCTTCGAGCTCAACAGCGCCACGGTACCGGGAACGTTGCTGAACAGCAGCGGAATGCGCCCGGCGAAGAGATCGTTCCGGACCGACCCCATTTCCTTGTAGGGCACGTGATTGATCTTGATCCCGGCCTTCTGGTTCAGCAGTTCGAGCGACACATGCTGCACCGTCCCGATGCCGGTCGATGCGCAGTCGAGCGAGCCGGGCTTGCTCTTCGCCAGCGCGATCAGCTCGGGCACCGTCCTGGCCTGGAACTGCGCGTTGCGCACCAGCGTCACCGGCGTCTGCATGGTCTGGGCGATCGGCAGCAGATCGCGCTGCGTGTCATAGGGGAGCTTGCCTGCGAACAGCGACGGGTTCACCGACTGCGCCGTGGCATCGTAGAGGATCGTGTAGCCGTCGTTCGGCGCGCGCGCCACGATCTGAGCGGCGATCGTGCCCGCTGCCCCCGGCTTGTTGTCGACGGTGAAGCTCTGACCGAACTTCTCGCCCAGCACCTGGCAGTAGATGCGACACACGACATCCGCCGTTCCGCCGGCGCTGTAGGCATTGACGACGCGGACCGGCTTGTTCGGCCACGCCTGGGCATGGCCGATGGCCGGCGCCGCCAGCGCTCCGGCCGCGGCGCCCAGGAAAGTGCGGCGCTGCATGGTTGCGTTCCTGATCATCGGATTCCTCCATCACGGACAGTTCTTGTCGACTGTGGTGGAAGCCTTCAGACACGGCGTGGTGCCGGACAAGCGCAATCGGCGCCTATCCACTGCACGCCGGAACGAAAAACCTTATGCCGGCTCGCGCACGCTCAGGCGCCCAGGGCCTTCACGACGTAGGCATTCAGGCGTTGTGCAAAGGCCGCCGGATCGGACGGGAGCTCGCCGTCGAGGATGCAAGCTTCGTCGAGCAGCAGGTTCGCGAGGTCTTCGACATCCTGCCCGCGGTCCTCCTTCCTGGCCGCGCCCAGCGCCCGGACCATCGCATGCTTCATGTTGAGCTCAAGGATGGGCTTGGCACCGCTGCCACGGTTCTGGCGTTCGAGCAGGCGCTCGAGTTCACGGTCCCGGCCCTGTGCGCTCGCCACCAGGCAGGAGGCGCTGTCGGTCAGACGCGTCGACGCCTTGACGTCGGCCACCTTGTCGCCGAGTGCCTGCTTCGCCGCCTCCAGGACGGCGGCATCGTCCTCGACGGTCTCGGTGCCGGCGTCCTCGGCCTTTTTCTCGTCGACGAGCGGGATCAGGCCGAAATCTACCTCGCCCTGGCTCAGCGACTTGAGGGGCTTGCCCTCGAACTCCTGCGGCAGCGTCGTCCAGAAGGCATCGACCGGATCGGTCAGCAGCAGCACCTCGACGCCGCGGGCCTTGGCGGCCTCGAGCTTGGGGTTGGACTTCAGCCGGTCGAGGCTGTCGCCCACGAGATAGTAGATCTCGGTCTGGTTGGGCTTCAGGTCGGCCACGTACTCCTTGATCGAGCGCGGCTTCTCGCCCGCGGTCGAGGCGAAGCGTGCAAGGCCGAGCAGCTGTGCGCGCCGCTCATGGTCCTCATACAGCCCCTCCTTGAGGATGGCGCCGAACGTCTCCCAGATCTTGCCGTAGGCCTCGGCATCCTTGCCGGCGGTGGTCTCCAGCTCAGACAGGACGCGGCCGACCAGGCCCGAACGGATCTGCCGGACCTGCGGATTGTTCTGCAGCATCTCGCGCGACAGGTTGAGCGGCAGATCCTCGCTGTCGACCACGCCGCGCACGAAGCGCAGGTACGGTGGCAGCAGCTCGGCATCGTCGGTGATGTAGACCCGGCGGACGTAGAGCTTCACGCGGCCCTTGCGCGCCGGGTCGGTGAGATCGAAAGGCGGCGTGCTGGGTACGAACAGCAGCACCGCATAGGACTGTCGTCCCTCGACCTTGTAATGCAGGGTGAGCGCCGGCTCGTCGAAGGCCATGGCGAGCGAGCGATAGGCCTGCGTGTAGTCCTCCGGCTTGACCTCGGACTTCGAGCGCTGCCACAGGGCGCTGGCGGCATTGATCTGGCGCGCCTCGCCCTTGTCGTCGATCAGCTCGATCGGGAACAGCACGTGGTCGGAATAGGTCCGCACGATGCGCTCCAGCTCGTAGGGCTGGAGATATCGCACCGCGTCCTCCTTAAGGTGCAGCACGATCTCCGTGCCGCGCGACACGCGAGCCGCCTGCTCCGGCGTAGCGGGCGACACCTCGAAGCCGGCGCCGCTCGCCGAGGTCCAGGTCCAGGCCTCGGCCGAACCGGCGCGGCGGCTGGTCACCTCGATCCTATCGGCCACCATGAAGGCGGCGTAGAAGCCCACGCCGAACTGGCCGATCAGGCCGAGCCCGTCCTTGGCGTCCTTCAGCCCCTTCAGGAACGCCTTGGTGCCGGAGCGCGCCAGGGTACCGAGATTGTCGATCAGCTCCTGGCGGTCCATGCCGATGCCGTTGTCGGCAATGGTGAGGGTCTTGGCCGCCGCATCGGGCCGGATCCGGATCGCCAGGCGCTCGTCGCCGGCGAGCAGCTCCGGCCGGGCGATGGCCTCGTAGCGGACCTTGTCGCAGGCATCGGAGGCGTTCGATACCAGCTCGCGCAGGAAGACGTCGGTCTCGGAATAGACCGAGTGGATCATCAGGTTGAGAAGCTCGGCCACCTCGGCCTGGAACTGGTGCTTCTCCGGGCCGCCCTGGGCCGCCGAACCGTCGCCGTTCATTGCGCTTCAATCCCTCGCCATGGATTTTCCGGCGAGGGATATAGGAAAAGCGCCGCGAACGGCAAGGGTTACGGCTTCGTCGGGCGTCAGCGCTTCTGCTTCGCCCGCTCGATCGCTTCGGTGATGAGCCGCCTCGCCTCGTCCACGTCGCCCCATCCCAGCAGCTTCACCCACTTGCCCGGCTCGAGATCCTTGTAGTGGATGAAGAAGTGTTCGATCTGGTGGCGCGTGATCTCGGGCAGGTCGGTGTAGTTCTTCACATGCACGTAGCGCTGCGTCAGCTTGGGCGACGGCACGGCGATGATCTTCTCGTCGCCGCCGCCATCGTCCTCCATGCGCAGGACCCCGATCGGCCGCACGTTGATGACCGCGCCGGCGATGATCGGCCGGGTGTTGGCGACCAGCACGTCGATCGGGTCGCCGTCGTCCGACAGGGTGTGCGGCACAAACCCGTAGTTCCCCGGGTAGCGCATGGGCGTGTACAGGAAGCGGTCGACCACCAGGGTGCCGGCCTCCTTGTCCATCTCGTACTTGATCGGCTCGCCGCCGATCGGCACTTCGATAATGGTGTTCACGTCTTCGGGCGGGTTCTTGCCGATGGCGATGGCTTCGAGTTTCATGCCGCGATATTTACCGGAGCCGAGCCAAACCTCAAAAAAGAAACCGGCGGCCCTCGCGGGCCGCCGGTTCCTTTTTGTCGCAGAAGACCGGTCAGTCGTCGGCGTAGATGTTGCGGTCCTTGGTCTCCGGCATGAAGAGCAGGCCAACCACCAGGGTCATGCCGGCCACCACGATGGGATACCAGAGGCCCGAGTAGATGTTGCCGGTCGCCGCCACGATGGCGAAGGCGGTCGGGGGCAGGAAGCCGCCGAACCAGCCGTTGCCGATGTGGTACGGCAGCGACATGCCGGAGTACCGGATGCGGGTCGGGAACAGTTCGACCAGCAGCGCGGCGATCGGGCCGTAGACCATCGTCACGTAGATCACGAGGATGGTCAGGATGACGATGACCACCGGCATGTTGACCTGGGTCTTGTCGGCCGCTGCCGGATAGCCGGCGGCGCGGATCGCCGCAGTCGCCTCGGTGTTGAAGGCCTTTTCCTTGGCAGCGCCCTCGGCACCCGCCTTCGCCTTGTCGAAGGAGGTGACGACCTTGTCGCCGATCTTGATCTGCGCCGGCGTGCCGGCCGGAGCCGCCTGGTTGCCGTAGTTGACCGAGTTGCGCGCGAGGAACGACTTGGCGATGTCGCACGAGCTGGTGAACGAGGCGGTGCCGGTCGGATTGAACTGGAACGAGCACTCGTTCGCATCGGCGATCACGGTGACCGGCGACTTCTCGATCGCCGCGTTGAGCGCCGGGTTCACCGCGTTGGTGAGCGCGTGGAACAGCGGGAAGTAGGTCACCATGGCGAGCGCGCAGCCCGCCAGGATGATCGGCTTGCGGCCGATCTTGTCCGACAGCCAGCCGAAGAAGATGAAGAACGGCGTGCCGATGGCCAGGGCCACGGCGATCACGATGTTCGAGGTCGTGCCGTCGAGCTTCAGCGTCTGGGTCAGGAAGAACAGGGCGTAGAACTGGCCCGTGTACCAGACCGCCGCCTGGCCGGCGGTGCCGCCGAACAGCGCGATCAGCGCGATCTTGGCGTTCTTCCAGACACCGAACGCCTCGCGCAGCGGCGTCTTCGAGCCCTTGCCCTCCGCCTTCATGCGCTGGAACGCCGGCGATTCCTGGAGCTGCAGGCGGATCCAGATCGAGACGGCCAGCAGCAGGATCGAGACAAGGAACGGCACGCGCCAGCCCCAGGCCGAGAACTGCTCGGGCGTCAGCGACAGGCGCAGCGCCAGGATGACCAGCAGCGAGAGGAACAGGCCGACGGTCGCGGTCGTCTGGATCCACGAGGTGTAGAAGCCGCGACGGCCCTGCGGCGAATGTTCGGCCACGTAGGTCGCCGCACCGCCATACTCGCCGCCGAGGGCGAGACCCTGCAGCAGACGGCAGGCGATGAACAGGATCGGCGCCGCGATGCCGATCGAGGCGTAACCGGGCAGCAGGCCGACGACGAAGGTTGCGACGCCCATCAGGGTCATCGTGACCAGGAAGGTGTACTTGCGCCCGATCAGGTCGCCCAGGCTGCCGAAGAACAGCGCGCCGAACGGACGGACCGCGAAGCCGGCGGCGAAGCCCAGCAGGGTGAAGATGAAGGCGGCCGTCGGATTGACGCCGGCGAAGAAGTTCGCCGCGATGTTCGCGGCGAGCGAACCCGCGAGATAGAAATCATACCATTCGAAGATGGTGCCGACCGAGGAGGCGATGATCACCTTCCTCTCCTCTCGCGTCATCGGACGCGAATGGTCGTCTGCTGTGCCTGCTACGGCCATGTACGTTTCTCCCTTATGACAATCGCATTGAGTTCGATTGCTTAGGGTCGCGTGTAGAGCTTGCTGCGGTGCACGTGCAATTCGACCAAGGTCACGCACGACCAAAGTCGAACGACCGCTGCGAAATGTCAGACGTTGTGCAGCGTCAGCCGCGGACGACCCAGACGATCGCCGCGCCGATGCAGAGCGCCAGCGTGACGAGGCCGGCCATCTCCGCGTAACGGAGATAGGTCTTGCGCAGAACCTCGAGCAGCTGCTCGGGTGGATAGTTCGGCGGGAGGTCGGCACCCTTGTTGAGCAGCACCCAGAGCTCGGTCGACTTGTGGTTCCACCGGGGCGCGTTGTAGGCGAACAGGCCGAGCACCGATCCGTGCAGCGCCTCGAGGATCGCGCCGGACTTCAGGCAGAGCAGAAGGTCATAGGACAGGCCGAGCATGACCATGCAGATCGCCAGCAGCGCGAAACCGCAGCCGCGACGCACGATGACATCCGCGAGATACTCGATCCTGTCCATGCTGGCCCTCGGATCCAGACTATTTCACAGCACCTGAGATGAGCAAGACACGGACCAGCGCGGGAAAGCAGAGCACGAGCGCGACCAGCGCCCACACCCAGTTCGGGCCGGGCGCTTCGCGCGATGCGGGGACGGCGCGCTCGATCAGGGCCGCCGGCACGCCCGACACGAGGAGCGTCGTCGTCGCCACGATCAGGCTCGCGAAATAGAAGATCACGCTCGGATCGTTCGGCAGCCAGGGCGGTGCCCAGATAAGGCTGTAGGCGGCGACGAGGTGGACCAGCGGCGAGAAGATGCCGTTGAACACGGCGAGTCCCAGCACGAGGGCGAAGACCTGATGGCGCAGCATCTCAGCCTCCCCCTGCGAGGCGCGGTGTCATGCCGGCCGACGCCATGGCGAAGTAGAAGCCGGTGCGCAGCCAGAACAGCCAGAACGCGGTGATGAGGGGCAGCCAGCGTTGTCCCAGCGAGGCCGGCGTGACGAAGCCGACCGCGGCGATCGCCCAGCCGGTGAGCCAGACGAAGGAGCGCCAGATGTAGTTGCCGGGCTGCAGCGCCGGCACGAAGAACGCGAGCATCCAGCGGCCGATGCAGGCCCAGGCCACGAGCGACAGCCCGTAGTTCACGATCCAGAAGGGCAGATAGCCCCAGAAGAAGTCGATTTGATTCATGGTCGCAAATGGAAAGGGCGAGGCTTGCGCCCCGCCCTCCCTCTCATTGGATCGAGGCGGCCGTCAATGGGCCGCTTCGGCATTGCGCACCGATCCCGCCGGCACGCGGATCGAGTCGATGAAGTCCTGCATCTCGGCCGATGCGGGCTTGGTCACCCAGCCGGCGACCAGCATGGCAATGAACGCCGCCGGGATGCCGAAGATGCCGACCGAGATGTTGTTGATACCCCAGATGTACGCGACGTCGCGGCCGCGGATCTTGACGATGTTGATGTCGCCCATCCAGCTCAGGCTCTGCTTGACCCACGGCCCGTAGAACTCGGTCGCGATCAGGAAGAACATGCAGAGGCCGAAGCCGACGATGATGCCCCAGACACCGGCCGCATCGCCCGCCCTCTTCCACCAGATGCCGAGCACCAGGCCCGCGAACAGGCCGGCCGCCGCCATCGAGAAGGCCCAGGACACCAGGAACAGGATGTCCGCCCCCAGCGTGCCCGCCACGTAGGCCGCGACGAGAGCCACCAGGCCGAGCAGGATTCGGCTGATGACCAGGCGGCGCTTGGTGTCGGCGTTGGGATCGATCATCTTGTAGTAGATGTCGTGGCTGAGCGCGTTGGCGATCGCGAGCAGCAGACCGTCCGCGGTCGAGAGCGCGGCGGCGAGGCCGCCGGCCGCGACCAGCCCGGAGATCACATAGGGCAGGCCGGCGATTTCCGGCGTCGCCAGCACGACGGCGTCGGTATGCAGTCGGAACTCCGAGAGCTGCAGGATGCCGTCGCCGTTGCCGGTGACGCCCTTGCAGAGCGCGAAGGTCTGGGCGGCGTTGGCGCCGTCGCAGGCGCCGACGAGGCCGATGCTGCCCCACGAGGACACCCAGGCCGGCAGGCTGGCGATCGGCTGTCCGATCACGTGCTGGTACACTTCCAGCTTGGCGAAGGCCGCATAGGCCGGCGCCGTGAAGTAGAGCAGGAAGATGAAGAACAGCGACCACGCCACCGAGTCGCGCGCCTGCTTGACGGACGGCGTGGTGAAGTAGCGCATCAGGATGTGCGGCAGCGACGCCGTGCCGACCATCAGGCAGAGGATCAGCGCGAAGAAGTTCCACATCGCCGTCGGGCTGTACTCGCCCTTGGCGTTGGTGAAGGCCGAGACGTAGGGCTGCGCCACGCCGAAGGTCTTCTCCAGCGCCTCGATCTTCTCGAGCGCCTGGCCGTACATGATCTGCGGGATCGGAACGCCCGTGACCTTGGCCGACAGCACGACGACCGGGATGAGGTAGGCGATGATCAGGATGATGTACTGGGCCACCTGCGTCCAGGTCACTGCCTTCATGCCGCCCAGCATCGAGCAGAGCAGGATGCCGAGGAGACCGACGAAGCAGGCGAGCTGGAACGGGATGTCGAGGAAGCGTGCGGTGATGATGCCGACGCCGACGATCTGCGCCACGACATAGGTGAAAGACGCGGTGATCAGGACGACGACCGCGAGAGCCCGCGCCAGGTTGCCGCCATAGCGGGCACTGAAGAAGTCCGGCACGGTGAACTGCCCGAACTTGCGCAGGTACGGCGCCATCAGGATCGAGACCAGCACGTAGCCGCCGGTCCAGCCAAGCACGAAGGCGAGGCCGCCATAGCCGCCGAAGTAGAGCGAACCCGCCATGCCGATGAACGAGGCGGCGCTCATCCAGTCCGCGCCCGTGGCCATGCCGTTGTAGAAGGCGGGAACGGCGCGGCCGGCGACGTAGTATTCGTTGACCTCGGCGGTCCTCGCCAGCCAGCCGATCAGCGCATAGACGCCGAGGGTCAGGAAGATGAAGAGATAGCCGAGAACGCGGTTGGGGACCCCCAGCAGTTCGAGCACGCCGATGAAGATCGTGAACCCGATGAAGGTGCCGGTGTAGAGGGCGTAGATGCGCCCGAGATTGGCGAGAAACCCGCCCTGGATGGCTGCCATGGTCGTTCCCCCGTCACTCGTCCTGGACGCCGAATTCGTGATCGATCCTGTCCTGCGACTTGGCGTTCCACACGCACATCAGGACGAAGGCGATCAGCGAGCCCTGGGCCGCCATGTAGTAGCCCAGCGGGAATCCGATGATGCGGATCTGGTTGAGCTGTGGCGCCCAGAAATGAATCACGAAGCTGAAGAAGAACCACGCGGCGAGGATGACCAGCATCAGCCGCTTCGTTTTTTCCCAATAGGCGGCCTGTTGCGAGGCCGTCAGTTTGCTTTCCGCCATGCGATCGCTCCTCCGAGGACACGTTGGAGGCGCCGCCGAATCATCACCGCCGCGATGAGTTGGGGTTTTCCCCGACCGTACGCTTACTCCCCATCGCCCGGTTGTTCGGGCGCCTTGTTTCTTGCATCTCGTTTACACAGACTGCGTGAATGTACATCAAGTGTGATTCACTGTCAGTGCGGTGGGACCCCCTACCTTAGTCGAATATCCATTCACAGGCGGCGCAGCCGACGAGACGCAGAATGCTGGCAGGGCTCAAGAGCTATCTCTTTCCGACGCGGCTTCGCTCGCGCGTGCAACTCACGCGCTTCGTGAGCGGTGAAGCGTCCTATGTCGCGCAACGCTCCACCTACGAATTCTCGCGCAATACGCTCGCCTGGTTCGGCCAGTCGGCCTTCGGCGACCCCGCCTTCAACGACGCCTTCGCGGTCTGCCGCTGGGAAGCCTTCGCCGCGATCGCCGCCGACATGGCCTTCGTCGTGCGGTCCTTTCTCGACGGCGGCCCCGACCTCGACCCCGCCCTGGTGCGCGTCTACGCCGACGCGCTGGGCGAGTATCCGGCACCGGTCCATCGTCCCGGGGGCTGGAGCGACCGTCATGCGGCCCTGCTCAGCCGCTTCGCCGGCATTCCGTCCGACCACCGGCTCGACTTCAAGGCCATGGGACACCGGACGGGCGTCATGATCCACGAGCATGTGCCGGCCCGTTCGAAGAACGCCGAGGAGGAACGCCAGGTCCTGGCCGCGGCCGTGACCTTCGGACTGATCTCCTTCAACGATCGCCTGCCCCGGCGGCTCGACCGTGACGCGCTTGTGCATGATCTGCGGCATGCAACTTGATTCTCCCGGCCCCGATGGTCACGCTTGCACCATGGCCGATACCGAACGCTTCCTGGTAGCCGACGACCATCCGATGGTCCGCGACGCGCTGGCGTCGGCGCTAGGCCAGACGTTCGCCGGCGCGCAGTTCAGCATGGCGGGGACGCTGTCCCAGGCGCAGGCCGCGCTCGACCGGCAGCCCGATACCGACGCCGTGCTGCTCGACCTCGACATGCCGGGAATGGACGGGCTGACCGGCCTTGCCCGGCTGCGGGCCGAGCATCCGACCGTGCCCATCATCATCGTCTCGGCGGCCCGCGAGGCGGGCGTCGTGCAGCGTGCCTACGAGTACGGCGCCTCGGCCTATATCGACAAGTCCGCCTCGCTCGACGAGATCGCGGGCATCGTGCGCGCCGTGCTCGACGGCGAGATCTTCGCGCCGCCGGATGCCGTGGCCGGAGACAGCTTCGCCCAGCGCGCCGCGCAGCTCACGCCGCAGCAGTGGCGCGTGCTGGCGCTGATGGTGCAGGGCGACCAGAACAAGCAGATCGCCCACAAGCTCAGTGTCGGCGAGGCCACGGTGAAGGCACACGTGACGGTGATCCTGCGCAAGCTCGGCGTCCGCTCGCGCACGCAGGCGGTGATCGAAGCCCGCGGCCTTGCGATGCCGACGGAGACGATCAGGCCGTAAGCCGTCCCGCCGCGGCACTGCGCAAGCGCAGCAGCGCGCGCAAGGAGGCCGGCTTCACCGGCTTGTGCAGCAGTTCGACCTGTCGGGCCCGCGCCCGCGGACGCAGGGTCGGGTCGCGATCGGCGGTCACCAGGGCCGCCGGCACGATGCGACCCCAGGCCTCGCGCATGGCAACAATGGCGTCGAGCCCGTCTGCTCCCTCGTCGAGGTGCAGGTCGGCCAGAACGAGGTCGGGCAGGCGGCCGGCGGCCGCCACCGCGGCCAGCGCCTCGGCCTGGGTGGCCGCCGTCTCGACCCTGCATCCCCAGCCGCCGAGCAGAGCGGCCATGGCCTCGCGCACCCGCGCCTCGTTGTCGAGACAGAGCACGAAGCTCTCGGCCTCGATCGACGGCAGCGGCTGCGGCGCCGGTGCGGCACTGGGCACGGTCACCACCGCGGCCACCCTCGGCACGGTGACGGAGAAGATCGAGCCGCGGCCCGGCGCCGAGGAGAGCCCGACCGGCAGGTCGAGCATGCGCGCGATACGGTCGACGATGGCGAGGCCGAGGCCCAGCCCCCGCTCCTCGCGCGGCCCCTCGTCCTCCGGCTGCAGCCGCACGAACTCGTCGAAGATCACCGCCTGCTTGTCGGCAGGGATGCCCGGCCCGTTGTCCCTCACCTCGATGCGCAGGGAGCCGCCGGCGCGGCGACAGCCCAGCAGGACCCGCGCCGGCCTGCCCTCGGTCCGCCCATAGCGCAGCGCGTTCGAGAGCAGGTTCTGCAGGATGCGGCGCAGGAAGGCCGGATCGGTATCGACGAAGGCGGAGGTCGGCACGATCACCAGCTCGACGCCGTTGCGGGCCGCCGTCGGCGCGAAGGCGGTGGCAAGCGACTCGAACAGCGGCTGCAGCGCGAAGGGCCGCTTCTCGGGCTTGAAGGCGCCGGCGTCGAGCTTGGAGATGTCGAGCAGCGCGTCGAGCAGCGATTCGACGGCGCCGAGGCTCGCATCGATCTTGCCGCCGAGATCGTTGCGCGGATCGCGATCGATCATCGCCGCGGTGAACAGGCGCGCTGCATGCAGCGGCTGCAGCAGGTCGTGGCTCGCCGCCGCGATGAAGCGCGTCTTGCCAAGATTGGCCGCTTCCGCCTCGGCGCGGCTTGCCTCCAGCTCGGCCGTGCGCTCCGCCACGCGCTGTTCCAGCGTCTCGGCGGCGCGCCGCAGCTGGCCGTCGCTGTCGCGCAGCGCTTCGGCCGTGCGGACGCGCGCCGTCACGTCGTTGCAGGTGGCAACGAAACCGTCCTCCGGCAGCGGATCGAGGCGCAGCTCGATCACACGACCGTCGCGCGTGGCGATTTCGTGCGTCTGCGGCGAGTCGGGCCGGCGCAGCAGGTCGACGACGTCCTGCGTGGCGCCGAACTCGCGCGGCGCGGCGCCGACCGCCACGGCATCGTCGTCGAGCGCCAGCAGCGACGTGAACCGGTCGTTGAAGATCTCGAGCCGGCCCTCGCGATCGAAGGCAGCGATGCCCATGCCGACATGGTCGAGCGTGTTGCGCAGGATCTCGTAATTGTAGCGGATCGCCTCGGACGCCTCGTCGATGATGGCGCGGGCGCTACGTGGCAGCAGCCGGCCGCGCCGCACCGAGGCCGCCACGATCACGCGAGCGGAGGCGGCGCCCAGCGTGCCCGACAGCATGCGCTCGGTGCGCGTAAGCGCGCTTTGCAGCGACAGCTCGCCCGATAGCGTGCGGGCAGCGCGTTCCACGCCGACGAAGCGCGCCAGCAGCTGCCGCAGCTCCTCGATGCGCGCGGCATCGGCCGGCGTCCGCCGCGAGGGCGGCGCAGGCTCGGCGCCCAGAACGAAGGCATCCGCCTGCTCACGATCCCGTCCCACGGGCCGCACCAGCAGGGAGACGCCGACCAGCAGCGCCGTGTTGACGACAAGGCAGGCCAGGAAGCCCTGCAGCACGGGATCCAGGGTGGCCAGGGGCTCCGGCAGCCATGGCATGAAGGGAGCGGCCGGCGATTCAACCGTCTCGAGCCCCCGGCGCAGGGTCGGCAGCAGCAGCGCGTAGAGCCAGACGACGAAGCCGCCGGTAAGGCCCGCCACGACCCCGTAACGATGGGCGCGCTGCCAGTAGAGGCCGAGCACCAGGCCGGGCGCGAAATTGGCGACGGCGCAGAAGGAGATCAGGCCGATCGAGGCGAGTGGCAGGTAGCCCGAGATGATGCGTTCGTAGGCGTAGCCCGCCATCAGGATCAGCACGACGGCGGCGCGGCGCACCAGCACCACCAGCGGGCCCATGTCGCGGGCAACGCCGGCCTGTCGCCTGAGCAGGTAGGGCATCAGCAGCTCGTTGCCGATCATGCCCGACAGCGCCATGCAGGCCACGATCACCATCGAGGTCGCCGCCGACAGGCCGCCAATGAAGACGAAGGCCGACAGCCAGCTTTCGCCGTTCACCAGCGGAAGCTGCAGCACGTACAGGTCGGGGCTGACGCCCGGCCCCAGTAGCAGCAGCCCTGCCGCGGCGATCGGAATGACGAACAGGTTGATCAGCACGAGATAGGCGGGAAACAGCCAGCGCGCCGTCCGCAGGCTCGCGGGATGGTCGTGCTCGACGACGGCGACGTGGAACTGTCGCGGCAGGCAGAGGAAGGCCATGCCCGAGAGCAGCGACATCACCACCCAGGTGAGCGGCGAGGCTTCCCGCGTCAGCCGCTCGGCCACCGCCGGAACCTCGGCCAGGTGGCCCACCATGTCGGCCGGCCCGTCGAACAGGAACCACACGACGAACGGCCCGACCGCCAGCAGCGCCAGCAACTTCACCACCGACTCGAAGGCGATGGCCAGCATCATGCCGCGGTGCTGCTCGGAGGCCTGCACGTTGCGCACGCCGAACAGGATGGTGAACAGCGCCATCAGCGCCGCCACGATCAGCGAGGTGTCGGCGTGCACCACGCCCGATGCGCCGCCGCTCCACGGCAGGGGCGCGGCGATGGTGCGGAACGACGAGGACACCGCCTGCAGCTGCAGCGCGATGTAGGGCAGCACGCCCACCGTGGCGAAGAGCGTGGCGGTGACGCCGACGGCGCGGCTCTTGCCGTAGCGCGAGGCCAGGAAGTCGGCGATCGAGGTGACGTTGTGCTGCTTGGCCACCCGCACCATCTTGGCAAGCATCGGATAGCCCAGGGTCACGACCAGCACTGGGCCTGTGTAGATCAGGATGAAGTCGATGCCCGAGGTCGCCGCCCGCCCGACCGCGCCGTAGAAGGTCCAGGAGGTGCAGTAGATGGCCAGCGACAGGCCATAGACCACCGGCGCCACCGAATTCCGCGACCAGTCGCGCGCGTACCGGTCGCCGAAATAAGCCACGGCGAACAGCAGCCCCAGATAGGCCAGCGACAGGGCCAGGACAGCCGGTTCCACCAGCATGCGTGCGCGTTTCTCCCCGCCGTCATTGAACCGTCTGGGCGGGGCCGCTACAAGCACCGCCACACAAGGATTTGGTCACAATGGCATCCTACCAGTACATCTACGTGATGAAGGGTCTGAACAAGACCTTTCCCGGCGGCAAGCAGGTCCTGAAGGACATCTGGCTGTCGTTCCTGCCTGGCGCCAAGATTGGCGTGCTCGGCCTCAACGGTTCGGGCAAGTCGACCCTGCTCAAGATCATGGCCGGGCGCGACGACAATTTCACCGGCGAGGCCTGGGCGGCCGAGGGCGTGAAGGTCGGCCTGCTCGAGCAGGAGCCGGGCCTCGATCCCAACAAGGACGTGCTGGGCAACGTCATGGACGGCGCCGGCGAGATGGCGAAGATGCTGGCGCGCTTCGAGGAGGTGTCCAACGCCTTCTCCGACCCCGACGCCGACATGGACAAGCTGATCGCCGAGCAGGGCGAGCTGCAGGAGAAGATCGACGCCGGCAACGGCTGGGACCTCGGCCGCACCGTTGAGATCGCCATGGACGCGCTGCGTTGTCCGCCGTCCGACGCCGACGTGACCAAGCTCTCGGGCGGCGAGAAGCGCCGCGTGGCTCTGTGCCGGCTGCTGCTCTCCAAGCCCGACATGCTGCTGCTCGACGAGCCGACCAACCACCTCGACGCCGAGTCGGTGGCCTGGCTGGAGCGCCATCTCGCGGAATTCCCCGGCACCGTCGTGGCCGTCACCCACGATCGCTACTTCCTCGACAACGTCGCGGGCTGGATCCTCGAACTCGACCGTGGCGCCGGCATCCCGTGGGAAGGCAACTACTCGTCCTGGCTGAAGCAGAAGGACAAGCGCCTCGAGCTGGAAGAGAAGACCGCCGACGCCCGCCGCCGCACCATGCAGCGCGAGCTCGAATGGATGGGCACCAGCCCGTCGGCCCGCCGCTCCAAGAGCAAGGCGCGAATCGCGGCCTACGAGCGCATGGTGGAAGAGGACAGCCAGCAGACGCTCGACCGGGCGCAGATCGTCATTCCCGCCGGCCCGCGCCTCGGCGACCACGTCATCCGCGCCGAGGGCATCTCCAAGGGCTTCGGCGACCGGCTGCTGATCGACAACCTGTCGTTCAACCTGCCGCCGGGCGGCATCGTCGGCGTCATCGGCCCCAACGGCGCCGGCAAGACCACCCTGTTCAAGATGATCACCGGCCAGGACAAGCCCGACACCGGCACCTTCTCGGTCGGCCCGACGGTGAAGCTCGGCTATGTCGACCAGAGCCGCGAGACGCTCGATCCCAACAAGAGCGTGTGGGAGGAGCTTTCGGGCGGCCTCGACATCATCAAGCTCGGCACCAAGGAAGTGTCGAGCCGCGCCTATTGCGGCTCGTTCAACTTCAAGGGTGCCGACCAGCAGAAGAAGGTCGGCCAGCTTTCGGGCGGCGAACGCAACAGGGTCAACCTCGCCAAGATGCTGAAGAGCGGCGCCAACGTGCTGCTGCTCGACGAGCCGACCAACGACCTCGATGTCGACACGCTGCGCGCGCTCGAAGAGGCGCTGGTCGAATTCGCCGGCTGCGCCGTCGTGATCTCGCATGATCGCTGGTTCCTCGACCGCACCGCCACCCACATGCTGGCCTTCGAGGGCGACAGCCATGTCGAGTGGTTCGAGGGCAATTACCAGGACTACGAACTCGACCGGCACCGCCGGCTCGGCACCGACGCCGACCAGCCGCACCGCATCAAGTACAAGCCGCTGGTCCGCTAGGCCGGCGGTCACAGGAACGGCGGCACGCCATGAACCCGCTCGACGAGGTCCAGTGGGGACACGACTGGGCATGGGGCGTGCCGCTGATCGCGCTGACCTGCGTCATCCACATCCTCTGCCTGGCGGTCTTCACCGCCCGGGTCGACAAGGTGCTCGACACGATGCGCGACCGCGGCCGCCACGTCACCCTCACCTTCTCCCTGGTGATGGCCATGGCGGTCACCCTGGTGACGGCCCTGCACATCTTCGAGGGCGGCATCTGGGCGCTGGCCTTCCGCTTCCTCGGCGCCATCCCCGACAACCGCTCGGCCATGCTCTACTCGCTGGGCGCGCTGACCACGTACGGCGACACCACCATCCACCTCGCCCACCAGTGGAAGATGCTGGGGGCGCTGGAAGCGGTGAACGGCATGCTGCTGTTCGGCCTCACGACGGCCTTCCTGTTCGCGATGATCCAGAGGGTGTTGCCGCCAGCGAAGCGGTGAAATCTCCTGCCTCCCCCGTCACACGGGGGAGGTGGCCGAAGGCCGGAGGGGGTAAGCCACAGGTCTGAACACTCCTTGGCAGATAGTCATTGCGTTGCTTTCCCCCTCCCTGCCCTCCCCCGTATGACGGGGGAGGAGGAATAAAGCAGAAGACCTCGCTAAGCAGCCTCTCTCCGACACAAGCACGACGCCCGCACCGGAAACTCCGTCCGCGCCGAGGCTAGATCCAGCCGCGCCTTGATCAGCGGAGCCTCGACCGTCTCGCCGCGGCGGACGAGGCATTCGTGGAGTCCGTGCAGGCTCCAGACGTTTTCGGGATGCCAGCAGGCTCGGTTGGTCTTGCCGTCGAAGCCGAGGTCGGCGCGATAGACGGCTTCGGCCTCGGCGAGATGGCCCTGCTCCAGCAGCAGCGCGCCGAGCGCGTGGCGGGTCGGCTGCATCCAGCCCCAAGGCTCGTCGTAGGGCAGCGAATCGTCGAGTTCGACGGCGCGGCGCAGATGGGCGAAGGCCAGGTCGAAGTTGCCGCAGCGGTATTCCAGCTCGCCGGTCAGCATCTCCTCTGCGATCGCCAGCAGGTCGACCATCGTGTTGTTGTGCAGACGCCGGCTCTCGGGCACGCGCGCCTTGGCGGCGCGGAAGGCGGCGCGCGCCTGCTCGGCCTTCTCGATCTCGCCCAGCACCGAATGCGCCACGCCCTTGGCGTAGAGCGTCATCGCGGTGGTCGAGCAGTAGAGGTCGGGGTCCTTCGGCAGCTCCTGGGCGATGATCTCGCGCCACTTGCCGAATCGCACCAGCACGTGCTGCTTCATCGAGAGATAGCCCTCGACGAAGTCGGCCATCGGCGGCGACGGGATGCGCAGCAGTTCCTCCGGCGTGGTGTCGATCAGCTCCTGCGCCGCGGTGATGGCCGGCGTGTACTGGCCGAGGAACATCGCGCCGTAGACGATGAAGTGGTGGTCGTGGCTGCGATACATCGAATAGACGTTGAGGGCGCCCTCGCGCGCGAGGTACTTGCGGTCCACGACGACGGCCTTCTGGTTGTAGACGACGACGTCGCGGTAGTTGCCGCACAGCACATCGATATGGGTCGGCATGTGCACGAGATGGCCAGAGTCCGGGACAAGGTCGCGTAGCCGGTCGCCGGCGCGCAAGGCGCGCTGCGGGAACGGCGACATCTCCATCAGGTGGACATAGAGATGCAGCAGGCCGGGATGGTCCCAGCTCGCGGGAATGTCTCGGAAGGCGCTCTCCAGCACCTCGACCGCCTCCTCGGTGCCGGCGCCCGGGGTCGGCTGGCCGGTCTTGAGGTCCCACATCTGCCACGGCGTCTCGTTCATGATCGCCTCGGCGAACACCGAGCGCAGGTCGAGATCGTGCGGATGGGCGCGGAACAGCTTGCGCATCTCGACGGTAAAAGCCTTGTCCCAGGTCGTCTGGTCCTCGATCACCTCGCGCTGCGGATAGCGCGCCGGCAGCGCGGCGATCAGCGCCTGCTCGACCGGCGAGGCGTTGGGCGCGGCGGCCAGCGCGCGCTGCATGGCGTCATAGGAGGCTTCGAGCGCGCGCTTCTTGCCGGCCGGATCGTAGCGATGCCAGGGCAGGTTGTAGTTCGGCCCGGCGGCATAGGAGATGCCCCAGTGCGCCATGGCGCAGCCGGGGTCGGTCTCCAGCGCCTTCTCGAAGCACTTGATCGCCTCGGCATGGTTGAAGCCGTAGAGCCAGTTCAGTCCGCGATCGAACCACAGCTGCGTCTGTGGCGAAGAGGTGGTGACGGTGCGCTTGTAGGCGCCGAGATCGAAATAGTCGTCCATGGCCCATGCTCCCGCTGCGATCCGGCGACATGGTGCCGCCGTCCGTCCGGTTACGCTAGTCTCGAACGGACATGCTCACGGGAAAGCGGATCGTCATCTGCGGTGGCGGCGCCATCGGCACGGCCATCGCCTGGTTCCTGAGCCGACGCGGCGCCCGGCCGGTCGTGGTCGAGCGGCACGAGGTCGGCGGCTCGGCCTCGGGCAAGTCGGGCGGCTTCCTGGCACTCGACTGGTGCCGCGGCACGGCCATCGACCGGCTGGCGCGGCGCAGCTTCGCCCTGCACGCGAGCCTCGCCGACGAGCTTGGCAATCCGTGGGGCTACAGGAGACTCACGACCTTTGCCGGCCATGCCGCCGAGGGCCGGCAGCCGCATGGAGCTGCCGGGAGGCCGTGGCTCTCACCGAACGTGACCCTGACAGGCCGGATCGGCTCGCCGGAGACCACGGCGCTGGTCGAGCCGCGCGCCTTCACGACCGGATTGATGAACGCCGCACGGGAGAACGGCGCCGAGTTGCGTCACGGCATCGTGACGGGATTGATGCGGAGCGCATCCGGCGCCATCGGCGGCGCGATGCTGGAAGGCGGGGAGACCGTCGAGGGCGACGGCGTGGTCATCGCGATGGGGCCGTGGTCGATCCTGGCGTCGCGCTGGCTGCCCCTGCCCGCCGTGTACGGCTTCAAGGGCCACAGTCTGGTGTTCCGTACCGGCGATACGGTGCCGGCCGAAGCGCTGTTCCTCGAATACGAGGAGGCGAGCGGCGAGGCGCTGACGCCGGAGATCTTCGCGCGGGCCGACGGCACGGTCTGGGCCTGCGCGGTCTCGAGCACCGCGGCGCTGCCGGTCGATCCGTCCGACGTCGCGGGCGACGATGGGGCGCACGAACGGCTGGAGGCGCTGTGTCGCGCCGTGTCCCCCGCCCTTGCGGCGGCGCCCGTTATCGCGCGCCAGGCCTGCTTCCGCCCGGTCACCGAGGACGGCCTGCCGCTGATCGGCGCCGTTCCGGGTGTCGCCAGTGCCTGGGTCGCGACCGGCCACAGCGTCTGGGGGATGCTCAACGCGCCCGCCACCGGCGAAGCAATGGCCGAGCTGATCCTCGACGGCGCGACGAGCCATGTACCGCTCAGGCACTTCGCGCCGGGTCGCCTGAAAGCCTACGCGCGACTGCGTTAGCCGTCCGGCCGGCTCGTCCAGCGGGGCGGCAGAAGTCTCGTGTTGAGGAAGAACGGCGCGCTGTTGTCGCTGAGGCGGATCGCGCCGACGAACGGCAGCTCGTAGGAGGCGCGGAAGTAGATCTGCGAGCGCTGCACCACGCCGTAATCCTCGTTCATGGGCGGCAGGCCGAACAGCGCGCGGAACGGACAGCGGAACGTCGCCTGCTCGCCGGGCTTCAGCTCGCCGGCCGAGCCTGCCGGAAAGCGCACGTCGGTCGCCTCGATCAGCGTGGGCTCGCGGCCCGAGGCGCGCACGTGATCGAGCACGCAGGCGAACTTCAGGCCCTTCATCGCGAACCACGGACTCCGGTTCTCCGCCGTGAACGTCGCATCGAAGGGCGAGCCGGCCTTCTGTTCTTCCGACGCATAGACCGGCACCGGCCGGATCGCCCAGGCACCGATGCCGACGCCCGCGATCACCGCCAGCACTGCGAGGAAGACGATCAGGCTCTGCAGCGACTGCGCTCCGCTGTGCGCCATCATGCGCAGTTCCTGCTGCAGGGTCGTGGTCGGCGGCGGCAGGGGGCGCGGCCCGGAAGTACGGGGTGACGGCTTGCGCGCTCTCGGCTTGGTGCCGGAAGAAGGCGGCCGGGCACCGGAAGCGGCGCTCTTCCGGGACTTGCTCGGGGACTTCTTCTTCTGCGCCATGGTGCGAACTCGTAGCGCTTCCGGCACGCGCCATCCATCCCGCCGCTGGTCGCAGGCGGCTCAGGCGAAGGCGGTCTCGATCCTGCGCCGCGTCGCCTCCGCACCCTCGCGCGCGACATCGCCGGCGGGCCGCGCCCAGTGCGCCGGGTTCGGGGCCTCGTAGCTCACCCATCCCCTGTAGCCCTTGGCCGCGAGGAGCTGGAACAGGTCGCTCCAGCGCACCACGCCCTCGCCCGGCGGCAGGCGATCGACCGGCGGCGCGGCGTTGGGCGGCGCATCGGGCACGTCGCTGTACTGCACGTAGAAGATCTCCGAACCCGGCACCTCCTCGAAGCCGCGGCCTGGGCGACCGCCCCGCTGCAGGTGATAGGCGTCGAGCAGCAGGCCGACGCTCTTCTGTCCGGCCTTGGCGATCAGCTCACGCAGGATCTCGAGGCGACTGACGATCGGATGCTGGAACTGGTATTCGAGCGCCAGCCGCAAACCATGCCGCGCGACGATTTCGCCGGCGTGACGGATGTTCGCCACGGCTTCTTCCATGGACGCAGTTCCCGGCCCGATCCCGCTCATCACCGTCGCGCAATCGAGCATGACCGCCCTCTCGCACGCCTCCTCCAGCGACGCGAACAGCCGTTCGCGATCGCCGGGCGCAGCGAAGGTCCAGCCGTACTCGCAGCCCACGGCACTGACCGGAAGTCCGTTTCCGCGCACGCGGCCCAGAATCTCGGTGTTCGACAGGCCGCTCTTGCGGGCCCTTTCGAAATCGACACGGCGCAGCTCGACCGCGTCGAAGCCGCCGGCCTTCGCCGCGGCCAGCGCTTCCTCGAACGGTGTCGAGTCGACGGTCCAGAGATGGAGCGCGAGACCGCGGAATTCGTGATGCATGATGGTTTGATTCCCCCGGCCGATTATGGACGGTCGGGCGGACCGCTCAAGGCATCGAGCGCAATCGCTAGATGCGATGATCCATGTCGAGGGCCGGTTCCGGCACGTCGACGCAGCCGATGATCCGGGCGGGGACGCCGGCGGCGGTGCAGCCGGCCGGCACGGGGTCGAGCACGACGCTGCCGGCTGCGATCTTGGCGCAGGCGCCGATCTCGATATTGCCGAGCACCTTGGCGCCGGCGCCCAGCAGCACGCCACGGCGCACCTTGGGATGGCGGTCGCCCCGCTCCTTGCCGGTGCCGCCCAGGGTGACGCCGTGCAGCATGGAGACGCCATCCTCGACGACAGCGGTCTCGCCGATCACGACACCGGTCCCGTGGTCGATGAAGATGCTCTTGCCGATCACCGCCCCGGGATGAATGTCGAGACCGAACAGTGCGCTCGACCGGCTCTGCAGGAAGTGGGCGAGCGTGCGCCTGCCCTCGTTCCACAGCCAGTGCGATGCCCGGTAGGTCTGCAGCGCGTGGTAGCCCTTGAACCAGAGCAGCGGATCCAGGTGGGAGGTGCAGGCCGGGTCGCGGTCGGCCACCGCCACGATGTCGGCACGCGCCGCGACGCCGATGCCCGGATCGGCCGCGAAGGCCTCGTCGAAGGTCTGCCGGATCAGAGCGGCCGGCACCTCGGTCGTGCCGACGAGCCGCGCGAGGTGATAGCTGAGCGCACTCTCGAAGCGGGGCTGGCTCAGGATCGTGGCGTGGAGCGTCCCGGCCAGCACCGGTTCGGCGGCGGCCGACGCGTGCGCCGCTTCGCGAATGCGGTCCCAAACCGGATCTACCGAGCGCAGCTCGTTTTTCGCAAATGCGCTGTCCATGGCGCTCTCCTCCGCTCCGCTCTCGTCCCCTGCGACGCCCGCGAAAGCGATCGACGCGCCTCCCTCAAGGGGAAGACTACGCCGACCGGCCTGCAGGTGCAATTCGCGGCGTCAGCGGGCGGCCCGGGCTTCCAGCTCGCTGACCAGCGGCTCGACCTTGCCGCCATGGCTCTGAATGTAGGAATTGAAATCCGAACGTCTAGTCATGACCATGCTGACGCCCTCGACCTTGACGTCGGTGATGCGGTCGCCGCGGACCTCCCATTCGAGCTTGATCGGCGGGCCGCTCGTCTGGTTCAGACGGCTGTCGACGATCGTCGCGCCGTTGCGCGGCGTCACCTTGCCGATGGTCAGGGTCTGCCCGCCATACTGGCCGAAGCGCTCGCTATAGGCCTTGGCCTCGGCGGTGGCGACGGCCTTGAGGAAGCGCGCACGCTCCTGCTCGGTCGCCGTGTTCCAGTGCGTACCCAGCGCCGCGCGGGCCATGGCCGGCATGTCGAACCTGCTCTGGAGGACCCCCAGGATCGCCGCCTGGCGATCGGCGCCGGTCTTGGTCTTCACGATCTCGATGACCTGCTGCGCGGTGCTCTGCACGAGTTGCGCAGGATCGGAGGCAATGGCCGGCCCGACCGCGGGAACGGCGACGACCATCGCGGCCGCGGCCACGAGCTGAAACACGACACGACGAGAGGCGAGGTTCGGCACCGTGCACTCCTATGACGAGATTTGGGGAAAGCGTTCTAGCGCGGACGCCCGATCAACGCACCCTCCGCCGGGCTCGTTGCGCTAGCGGACCAGTGCCAGGTTGTCGCGACGTTCGAGTTCGCTGCGGGCGTTGGTCTTCTCGCGCTTCTCGCGAATCTGGTCGGCACGGTTCTGGGTGTAGGCCGAACGCAGCGCCGCGTAGTAGTCGACGCTGTTCTTCTCGAGATCGTCGAGCGCGAAGATGGTGCGGGAACGGTAGTCGACGGCATTCATGCCGTAGCGCCCGATCTGCCAGACGTCCCAGTCGATGGCGAGATTGAAGGTCAGGATGCGGAAGGGATCGACCAGATAGTCCATCATCAGGCCGGTGCCGTCGCGCGCATTGGACGGGCCATAGGCCGGAAGCATGAGATAGAAGCCGCCATTCTCAGGCTCGACTCCGGCCCACAGGCCGATCGTCTTGCCGAAATCCTCCTTGGTGCGCTCCAGCCCGAAGCTCGACGCCACGTCGAAGATGCCGGCCACGCCGATCGTCGAATTCACGAGGAAGCGCGCCATCGTCGTCGCCGCGCGATTCGGATCTCCCTGGAACACCTCGTTGATGGCCGTCACCGGCTCGCCGAGATTGTCGAGAACATTGCGCACGCCGGTCTGCGCACGCTCAGGCACCAGGTCACGGTACATGACGGCCAGCGGCCGCAGCGCAATGAGGTCGACGGCGCGGTTGATCGAGAAGATGAACCGGTTGGGGGTTTCCAGCGGATCCCACACTTCGGCGGCGCCGGTATCGCCCGATGCGCAACCGCCGACCACCGTTCCGGCAAGGGCGACCGCGACAATCGAGCGGCGAATGCTGGCAGCAAAGGCTCTCGTCACACCGATCATCGACGCCGACCCCGGATCATGCGCTGGCCCGGGACGCCGGGCCAAAAAGCGTGACACGACGTTCAACCGTCGCATCGTTGGAAGTGTTGCATACCGGGGCCGTGTTTTTAAAGCAATTCCGGGGCCGACAGTCGCGCGGCCCGGTATCCTTTGTTTCTTGTGCTTCCGCGGCCACAGATCGTCGCACGAAGATGTTGCATACATAAAGATATGCTTATATCATTCTTTCCATGGAACACCTGCTCACTCTGCTGCGGGCGGCTGCCGAGGATACGAGGCTGCGCATTCTGGCGCTGGCCGCGCGCGAGGATCTGACCGTCAGCGACTATGTGAACGTGCTGGGACAGAGCCAGCCGCGCGTCTCCCGGCACCTGAAGCTGCTGGTCGAGGCGGGCTTGCTGGAGCGCTTCCGCGAGGCCCAGTTCACCCGCTTCCGCCTGACCAGCGGCGGCGAGGATGCCGCCCTGGTGCGCGAGTTCGTGCGCCGCCTCGACCCCAGGCACCCCCGGATCGCGACCGACCGGGCGCGGCTGGATGCCGTCCAGCAGCGCCGCCAGACTGCGGCGGCTCGTTTCTTCCGCGACAATGCCCAGCGCTGGGACGAACTCCGCGCCCTGCATGTCGCCGACCGCGAGATCGAGCGGGCGCTGAGCCATCACCTGCCGCTCGGCGCCCGCCGGCTGCTCGATGTCGGCACCGGTACGGGCCGGCTGCTCGAGGTGCTGGCGCCCAAGGTCGAGCAAGCGATCGGCGTCGACCAGAGCCGCGAGATGCTGGCGCTGGCCCGCGCCAACCTGGCACGCGCCGGAATCGACAACGCCGACATCCGCCAGGGCGACATGTACGCCCTGCCCTTCGAGTCCGACAGTTTCGACGTCGTCACGATCCACCACGTGCTGCACTACGCCGACGACCCCGCTGCGGCGCTCGTCGAGGCCGCACGTGTCGTGAAGCCCGGCGGCTCGGTGCTGGTGGTCGACTTCTCGCCGCACGATCTGGTCGAACTGAAGCGGGAACACGCCCACGTCCATCTCGGCTTCGCCGACAACCAGGTGCAGGGCTGGTTGCGCAGCGCGGGCCTCACGCCTCTAGAACCCATCCACTTTCCCGGCCGCCGCCTGATGACGGGCATCTGGCGCGGCGAGCGCGAGCTGCCGGCACGCGCCAATGCGCGGCCGGCGGCCAATACCGTCCATGGAGAATCACGATGAGCCCCGATACCGGTCCGATCAGCACGACCGCGACCGAATTCCCGGCCCGCGCGCCGCAGCGGCTGGCCGTGTCCTTCGAGTTCTCGCCGCCGCGCACAGACGCCGCCGAGCAGACCCTGTGGGAGACGGTGAAGCGCCTGACACCGCTGCAACCCGCCTTCTTCTCGGTGACCTATGGCGCCGGCGGATCGACGCGCCAGCGCACCCATGACACGGTCGCACGGCTGAAGAGCGAGACCGGAATCGATGCTGCTGCCCACCTGACCTGCGTGGCCGCGACCCAGGGCGAGATCGACGATATCGCGCGTGCCTACTGGGATGCCGGCATCCGCCACATCGTGGCCCTGCGCGGCGACCCGCCGGGCGGCATGGGCGGCCAGTACACGCCGCATCCGGGCGGCTACGCCAATGCCGCGGCGCTCGTCACCGGCCTGAAGAAGATCGGCAACTTCCAGATCAGCGTGGCGGGCTATCCCGAGAAGCATCCCGCGTCCGTCGACGAGAAAGCCGACCTCGACAACCTGAAGGCCAAGGTCGATGCCGGCGCCGATCGCTGCATCACCCAGTTCTTCTTCGAGGCCGAGGATTTCCTGCGCTTCCGCGACCGCGCGACGGCTGCCGGCATCAACGTGCCGATCGTGCCCGGCATCATGCCGGTCTCGAACTTCCAGGCCGTGAATCGCATCGCCGGCCTCTGCGGCTCCAAGGTGCCGCCGTGGTTCTCGAACATGTTCGATGGACTCGACGACGATCTGGAGACGCGCCGCATGATCGCGGCCACCGTGGCCGGCGACCTGTGCCGCCGCCTGCGCGACGAGGGCGTCGAGCAGTTCCATTTCTACACGCTGAACCGGGCCGATCTCACCTTTGCGATCTGCCATCTGCTGGGAGTGCGTCCCAAGTGAGCAATCAAGCCATGACCCGCGAGGAAAAGGCCGAGCAGCTGCGTGCGATCGGGGCCGAGCGCATCCTGATCAAGGACGGGCCCTACGGTTCGATGATCCAGAGCTACAGGCTCGACGAGGAAGGATTCCGCGGCGGCCGCACATTCAATCACGACCAGAAGGGCAACAACGACCTCCTGAACCTGACCCGGCCGGACGTGGTCGGCGAGATCTGCAACGCCTATCTCGATGCCGGCGCCGACATCGTGGCGACCAACACCTTCAACTCCAACGCCATCAGCCTCTCGGACTACGGCATCACCGGCATGGCGCGCGAGATCAACATCGCCGCGGCGAAGCTGACGCGGGCCTGCGCCGATGCCGCCACGGCACGCGATCCCGCCAAGCCGCGCTTCGTCGCCGGCGCCCTGGGGCCGACCAACAAGACGCTTTCGGTCTCGCCCAACGTCAACGACCCGGGCTACCGCGCCGTCACCTTCGACGAGGTGAAGGACATGTATCGCGAGCAGATCGACGGCCTGCTCGATGGCGGCGTCGACTTCATCCTGGTCGAGACGGTGTTCGACACGCTGAACGCCAAGGCCGCCCTGGTCGCCGTCGACGAGGCGGGCGAGGCGCGTGGCGAGGTAATTCCGGTGATGGTGTCGATGACGCTCACCGACCTCGCCGGCCGCAACCTCTCAGGCCAGACGGTCGAGGCCTTCTGGCATTCGGTGCGGCATGCCAGGCCGATCACCATGGGCCTGAACTGCAGCTTCGGCGCCACCGAGCTCCATCCCTACGTGCAGGCGCTGAACCCGCAGGTCGATAGCATGCTGTGCATCTATCCCAATGCCGGCCTGCCCAACGAGCTCGGCGCCTATGACGAGCCGCCGGAAATGACCGGCAAGCTGGTCAAGGGCTGGGCCGAGAACGGCTGGATCAATGTGGTCGGCGGCTGCTGCGGCACGACGCCCGCCCACATCAAGGCGATCGCCGAGGCGGTCAAGGGCATCAAGCCGCGCACCTGGCACGTCCTGCCGCCGGCGTTGCGTCTCAGCGGCATGGAAGCAGCGAGTTTCTTCTGATGAGCACTGAATTGAACATGGGCGAAAGCAAGCCCGAGACCCGCGCCACCTTCATCAACATCGGTGAGCGCACCAACGTCACCGGATCGGCCCGCTTCAAGAAGCTGATCCTCGAGGGTGACTACGCGGCCGCCATCGAGGTCGCGCGCCAGCAGGTCGAGAGCGGCGCCCAGATCATCGACGTCAACATGGACGAGGGTCTGCTCGATGCCGAGCGGGCGATGGACACATATCTCAAGCTGATCGCGTCCGAGCCCGACATCGCGCGCGTGCCGATCATGATCGACAGTTCCAAGTGGAGCGTGATCGAAGCCGGCCTGAAATGCGTCGCCGGCAAGCCGATCGTGAACTCCATCTCGATGAAGGAGGGCATCGAGCCCTTCATCGCGCAGGCCCGCAAGGTCCGCCGCTACGGCGCCGCGGTCGTGGTGATGGCCTTCGACGAGAAGGGCCAGGCCGACACCAAGGAGCGCAAGGTCGAGATCTGCGCCCGCGCCTATGACATTCTCGTCAACCAGGTCGGCTTCCCGGCCGAGGACATCATCTTCGATCCGAACATCTTCGCGGTCGCGACCGGCATCGAGGAACACAACAACTACGGCGTCGACTTCATCGAGGCGACGCGCGAGATCAAGAAGCGCTGCCCCGGCGCCAAGATATCCGGCGGCGTCTCCAACCTGTCCTTCGCCTTCCGCGGCAACGAGCCGGTGCGCAAGGCGATGCACTCGGTGTTCCTGTACCACGCCATCCAGGCGGGCATGGACATGGGCATCGTCAATGCCGGTCAGCTCGAAGTCTACGACCAGATCCCGCAGGAGCTGCGGGATGCCTGCGAGGACGTGATCCTCAACCGCAATCCCAACGCCACCGAGCGGCTGCTCGAACTGGCGCCCAAGTACAAGGGCACCGGCGAGGTCGCCGAGACGCAGGACGCGGAGTGGCGCAGCTGGCCGGTCGAGAAGCGGCTGGAGCATGCGCTGGTCAAGGGCATGGACCAGTTCGTCGTCGCCGACACCGAGGAGGCGCGGCTGCAGATCGCGCGCCCGATCGAGGTGATCGAGGGCCCGCTGATGGCCGGCATGAACGTGGTCGGCGACCTGTTCGGAGCCGGCAAGATGTTCCTGCCGCAGGTGGTGAAGAGCGCCCGCGTCATGAAGAAGGCGGTGGCGCATCTGCTGCCCTACATCGAGGCGCAGAAGACCGAAGGCTCGCGGCCCAAGGGCAAGATCGTCATGGCTACGGTCAAGGGCGACGTCCACGACATCGGCAAGAACATCGTGGGCGTGGTCCTGCAGTGCAACAACTTCGAGGTCATCGACCTCGGCGTCATGGTGCCGTTCCAGGACATCCTGAAGAGCGCCAACGACAACAAGGCCGACATCATCGGCCTCTCCGGCCTGATCACGCCGTCACTCGACGAGATGGTGACCGTGGCCGAGGAAATGTCGCGGCAGGGCATGAACCTGCCTCTGCTGATCGGCGGCGCCACCACCTCCAAGGTCCATACGGCGCTGCGCATCGCGCCGCGCTACAACGGCACCACCGTGCACGTGCTCGATGCCTCGCGCGCCGTCGGCGTCTGCTCGGCGCTGGTTTCCGAATCGGGCTCGCAGGCCGAGGATTTCGCCAGCAAGGTCGCCGCCGAATACGAGGCGATTCGCGTCGAACGGGCAGGCGGCTCCAAGGAGAAGGTCGTCCCGCTGGAAGCCGCGCGCGCCAACGAGTTCAAGATCGACTGGTCGGGCTACACGGTGCCGAAGCCGGCGCTGAACGGCACGCGCGTGTTCGCCGAGTATCCGCTGCACGAGCTGGTCGAGCGCATCGACTGGACGCCGTTCTTCCGCGCCTGGGAGCTGGCCGGCAACTATCCCGAGATCCTCGAGGATCCGGTGGTCGGCGAGAGTGCGAAGAAACTCTACGCCGATGCCCGCAAGATGCTGGAGCGCATCGTGCGCGAAAAGTGGCTGACGGCCAAGGGCGTGGTCGGCTTCTGGCCGTGCCGCCGCGAGGGCGACGACGTCGTGATCTACAGCGACGAAACCCGTACGAAGGAAATCTCGCGGCTCTATTTCCTGCGCCAGCAGATCGAGAAGCGCGCGCCCCGCGCCAACATGTGCCTGGCCGACTTCATCTCGCCCGAGGCCGACTGGATCGGCGGTTTCGCCGTCACGGCGGGCCATGGCATCGAGGAGCATCTCGCCCGCTTCAAGGCCGACCATGACGACTATTCGGACATCCTGCTGAAGGCGCTGGCCGACCGTCTGGCAGAAGCTTTCGCCGAGCGGCTGCACGAGCGCGTGCGCAAGACGCTGTGGGGCTATGCGCCCGAGGAGGCGCTCTCCAACGACGAGCTGGTCCGCGAGAAGTATCGCGGCATCCGCCCGGCCCCGGGCTATCCCGCCTGCCCCGACCACAGCCAGAAGCCGGAACTGTTCCGGCTGCTGAACGCCGGCCAGAACGCCGGCATCCAGCTCACCGAGAGCTTCGCCATGGTCCCGACTTCGGCGGTCTCCGGCTACTACTTCGCCCATCCCGACGCGCAATATTTCGGCGTCGCCCGCATCGGCAAGGACCAGGTCGAGGACTATGCGAGGCGCCGCGGCGTCTCGATCGAACAGGCCGAGCGCTGGCTGCGGCCGAACATCGGGTACTGAACCCGGAGGCCTCGGCGAAGTCGGCGCGGTTCGGCATCGAGTGAGAGCGAAGCGGCCATGGGAGCCGCTTCCTTCCCCGCGTCTGTTTTCATGAGGCGTGCGGGGCGGCCGTTACACCACGAAGTGATCCTGCTGCGTTTCCTGATACAGCGCATCGAAGGGCAGCGGCGCGTCGCCTGCCGGGGCAAGAGGGTCGTGGCTCGCCAGGGGCCCTTCAAGATGCTCGGCCATCGCGGTCGTCATCTCGTAGGCATCGGCGGAACCTGCCGCCGGCGGCGGATCGGCGACGATGATGGCGGCGGCGAACCCATCGCCCGCCGTGCCCGTGATGATTTCGAAGGCGAACTGGAAGTCGATGCTCCCGTTCCCGTCCGCATCGAGATCCTCGATCGAGCCGTAATCCGTGAACCGGTCGTTGAAGTAGGCCAACGCATCGGCAAGATCGGTCCAGCTGTGGTTCTCCAGTTCCTGGCCTTCGACGGTGACGGAGAAGGACATCGAAAGCAGGCCGGTGCCGACGCCGTTGAAGCCCATGACCAGATTCTGCGGATCGGCGACCGCGGCGAGATCGACCGAAAAGTCGATCGACGCATTCATCGTCTGGGTGCCTGTACCGCCACTGTGCTCGGCAACCGCCTGGACCAGCGCGAAGTAGGAGGTCGCGTCCGCGAGACCCGCTGCGACCGTCGGAAGGGTCAGCACATACGAATCGATCAGATCGGCACCCGGTGCGACCACGACCTCAATGGAGGCGTTGGCATCGCTCGGATCGATGTCGAACAGGGGCGACGCATCGTATGTCGCGACGGCGAACGCCTTGTTGAAGCCCCCGCCGGTGCTGCTCGCCTCAGCCGTGACCGTCGTGACCAGTGCGCTGCCCGGCGTGCCATCGCCGGCGCCGGCACCCGCCGTCGCCTGCGCCAGGCCGTCAAGCGACCCTTCGGCGGTGGCAACCGACTGCGCGCCGCCTGCATCGGATATCGTGAGTGCGTGGCCTCCCTGGGCGTGTGCACGGGCGATGGCTTCGCCGTTCGTGGCCACGGCATGGGCGTCGGCAACCGCGCCGCCGCCCACGCCACCATCGGCACCGTCGCCGCCGAAAGCCTCCGCGGTCGCCGTGACCTTGGAGGCCACGTCGGACCCGATCGCGGTCGTGGCCACGGCGCTGCCGCCGTCGCCGCCGACCGAATCGGCACGGCCGCCGGTGCCGCCCGTCGCCTTGGCGGTGCCATCGATGATGTCGCTGAGGTCGGGAATGGGAACAGTACCAATGAGGTCGAGAGAGGAGATGGCTCCTCCGCCCGCGCCGCCAAGGCCGCTCGCATCTCCCGAACCGCCGGTGCCGCCGATGGCGTGCTGGTTCATCGTCGCCGTGCCCCCGGCCGCGACCGCGATCGCCGCTTCCGTGAGCGTGCTGACGCCGCCGGCGCCGCCGTCGGCTCCCGACAGACCCGCACCGCCGGTGCCGCCGGTCTGCTCGACAGTCGCCGTTGCCGTAGCCGGGACCAGTGCCGTGGGGTCCAGATCGATGACGATTGCCTCGGCACCAGAGCCGAGGCCAGCGCCGCCGGCGCCTCCGCTGTTGCCAATGCCCGTGCCGGTGCCGCCGGTGCCGCCATGGGCCAGGACGGTCGCGAGCGCCGACGTGACGCCATCGGCCCCGACCATGACCGCGGTCGCTCCACCGTTGCCGCCGGTTAGCCCGTTGCCGCCCGCGCCGCTACTTGCGGTGATGCGCGACACCGCATCCGCCGCGTATGACCTGCTTGCCGCGCTGCCGGCGGTGTCGCCGCCCTTGCCGCCCGTATTGGCGACGGCGTTGCCTCCCGCGCCACCATTCACGGTGGCCTCCGCCGTCGCGGTTGTCGTCATGGATTCGGCGTTCGCCATGCCCGCGGCGTTGCCACCCGCGCCGCCCTGGCCGCTAGCGGGCGCATGGCCACCGGCGCCGCCCGTGGACGTGAAGGTTGCGCTCGCCACGACGACGCCGAATGCAATCGCACCTGCGTCCGCGTCGCCGCCGGCGACGCCGTTCCCGCCGGCACCGCCGAGCGCGGTGGCCCGCGCGACCGCATCCTCGGCAGAGGAGGAGGCCATCGCGCTCGCATGCGAAGCGCCGCCCACGCCGCCGCGACTGACGGCGGCGTTGCCGCCCGCGCCGCCCGTAGCCGTCGCCTCGGACGTCGCATCCGCCAGCAGCGAATCGGTCGCCGCGGTGCTGTTCGCCATGCCGCCGGCTCCGCCCCTGCCACTGCCGTCATTGTCGCCGCCGCTGCCGCCGGTCGCCTGCGCCTGTGCGAAGAGGATCCCGTCATCCAACAGCGCGCTGCCCACGCTGGCAGTGCCGCCGGCGCGCGCATCGACGGTGCCCGACAGCACGTCGCCGGCATTGCCGCCCACGGCGGTCGCAATCCCGGTCAGCGAGGCGGTGACGGGCGTGCCGCAGCCGCAGTTGTCGACGTCGAGGACAGAGATTGCATTGCCGCCCTTGCCGCTCGCGACCGCGGTGCCGTCGCCGCCGTTACCGCCGGTCGCGATCTGCGTCAGCGTCACGAACCCGTTCTCGGCAATCCCCGACGCCGCATTCATCATGCGCGAGACCGCCCCGGCGCCGCCGCCGCTTCCGCCGTTGCCGCCGGTCTGCTCCACCGTGACCCCGAGCGTCGATCCCGTCGCTCCGACACCGGTCGCCGCCGCAGCGGCAACGCCGCCCATGCCTCCCGAGGATCCCGCGCCCGCTGCACCGCCGTCGCCGCCGACGGCGGTGGCGTGCGCCGAACTCGTCGTGCCGGTAGACGTCACGGAGGCGTTTGCCGTTGCCCTGCCGCCGGCCTGGCCGGCCCCTACCGTGCTCGCGCCAGCGTCGCCACCGTTTGCCTCGGCGACCGACGAGCCGTCCACCAGCGTCATGGAAGCCTTGGCCGTAGCAGCACCGCCCATGCCGCCGACACTGCCGCCGCCACCATTGCCGCCGTTGGCGGAAGCGCTGGCAGTCGTCAGGTCGCCCGTGTTGGTCGTGAGGAAGCGGGCGAAGGCGTTGCCACCCGCGCCGCCGATCGCGTCGGTCGAGTCGCCGCCCTGGCCGCCAGCGGCCGTCGCCGTCAGCGTCAAGTCCGCGGCGGTGCCGCTGACCCCTTGGTTGATCGAGGCTGCGCCGCCGGCGCCGCCGTGCGCGCCGTCGATACCGTCTCCGCCCCTGCCGCCGGTCGCGCTCACGGTTGCAGCGGCAATCACTGCGCTCTGCGCAGAGGCGGAAGAGCCGCTCGCCGCACCGCCGGCGCCACCCGACAGGCCCACACCCTGGCCGGCACCGCCGTCGCCGCCCGTCGCCCGTGCGTCCGCCGTGGCGGTGTCGCTGGCCGAAGCCGAGGCCATGGCTGCGGCCGTGCCGCCGGTCGCACCGTCGGCCGCGACGGCGGCAAGGGCAACCACGTCGACGCCACCGCCGTCTCCACCAAACGCCACGGCGGTCGAGACCGCCGTGTCTTTCGTGACTGTAAGATAGCTGGTTGCCCTGGCGTCGCTGCCGACGTGCGCGAGGCCGGGCGCGTCGATGAAGCCGGCGTTGCCGGCCCGGGCGGTCGACACCTGTGTGACCGATGTCGAATCGTTGTCGGAGGTGGTGAGAAGGGAAATCGCCGCGCCCCCGGAACCGCCCTCGGCGCCTTCGACGTTGCCGCCATCGCCGCCCTGGGCGGTCTGCGTGAGCGTTAGGTCGGCATCGACCGCAAGGCCTCGCGTTGCGTTCTTCAGGGTGACGGCGGCTCCGTCACCGGCCGCGGCGCCGCCATAACCCCAGCCGCCCGCACCGCCTTGGGCGGTGGTGGTCGCCGAGGCCTCGGAGTCGGCCGAGGCATAGGCCACCGCGGTCACCGCCCCGCCGTTCCCGGCGCTGAAGCCTGCACCGTAGGCATCGCCGCCGTCCCCGCCCTGCGCGAAGGCGACGGCGGTGACGTTGCCCTCGGTCGGCGTCGGGGTCACGCGGTTGCTATTGGATGCGATCGCGGAGGCGTTGCCGCCACTGCCGCCGTTGCCGTTGCCGGTGGCTGCACCACCAAGCCCGCCACGCGCATCGGCATAGGAACTGAGATAGGTGTATCCCTGAAGGGTGCTGGTCGCGGCGGCCGAGCCGCCAGCGCCGCCCCCGGCGAATCCGCTGCCGCCGCTGCCGCCTTGGGCGATGGCCTGAGCAGCGACCGAGCTGCTGGCGGTACTGCTCGCGGTATCGTCGAAACTGAAGGATGAGCGGGCACGACCGCCGGCCCCGCCCTGGCCGGCGTCCAGTGCCCCGCCGCCATTGCCGCCGGTCGCCGTCTGCTGGAGATGCAGCGTACCGAAATCGGTCGAGCCGCTCACGCCATCGACAATCCTGGCAAGTCCGCCTTCGCCCCCCGAACCGGTACCGGTTCCGAGGCCGCCACTGCCGCTTACCTGATTGATGATGGCCCAACCGGTCGCCCCGACGCCGGCATGGGCCTCCGCTGTCGAAAGGTCACCGTTGGCGCCGGCATCGCCGCCCGCGCCGCCACGGCCATCGTTGCCGGTGCCACCGTCACCGCCCAGAACATGGCTGGTCGCCTGGGCATCGCCGTCGGCATTGGTCGCATTCGAACTCGCCCGCGCCTTGCCGCCCGCGCCGCCGGCCGCACCCGCGCCGCCCGAAGCCGGCATTCCGGCCGCGCCGCCATCGCCGCCGAATCCTCGGGCGGTGGCGACGGTCTCGCCGCCGGGCGTGCTGGCCGTCGTGCGGGCGATCGCATAGCCCAGGAGGCCCCGGCCGCCCGCGCCGGCACTGCCGGTCGTCTCGGCACCGTCGCCGCCTGCACCGCCTGCGCCGCCATAGGCTGCAGCGGTCGAGTTTTCCGTGCTCGAGTCGGCCGTCGCGTACGCTGCACCGCCATTGCCGCCATTGCCACCGTCACCATCGGGCGCAGGGCCGTTCACGCCATTGGTCCCGGCGGTCCCGATCTCGACGACATTCGACATGGAGAATCTCCAGCGACAAGGGCTGCTAGGTTTAGTCGGAATGAACAACCATGTCTCGTCCCGGTTCGGGTATGACGACATCGTGTTCCGGGAATTTCGTCTCGCAGGTATCGACGAGCGTTCACTCTCCTCCTGATTGTAGCCGGGGGACTTTCCTTCCGCGTGACGTGCCGGCGGCGGCGGGCCGAACGTTCGACATCGCGTCGCCTGATCATGTACGCAGGCTCGCGAGGTATCCGCGGGAGTGGGGAGAGGCAATGCTGGGCTACGCGCTCGTCCTGTTCGTCGGCCTCATCGCCGGGACGGTGAGCGGCGTCGTGGGCACCGGCGCGACGGTGATCCTGCTGCCGGTGCTGGTCATGGTCTTCGGGCCGCGCGAGGCGGTGCCGATCATGGCGGTCGTGGCGCTGATGTCGAACTTCGCCAAGATCACTGCCTGGTGGCGACACATCGACTGGCGCGCCGCCGCGGCCTATGCGGCGGGCGGCATCCCCGCGGCCGCCTTGGGCGCCCGCACCCTGCTGGCCCTGCCCGAGAACACGGTCGAAACCACGCTCGGCGTGTTCTTCCTCGCGATGGTTCCCGGCCGACGCTGGCTCGCCCGTCGCAACGTCGTACTTGGCTATGGCGGTATGTTGCTGGCCGGCATCGTGATCGGTTTCCTGACCGGCATCGTAGTCTCGACTGGACCGCTCAGCGTGCCGGCCTTCGCCGCCCACGGACTCGTCAAAGGGGCGTTCATCGCCACCGAAGCGGCGGGCTCGCTCGCGCTCTACATCAGCAAGGCCGCGACCTTCCAGGCGTTCGGCGCGCTCCCGACCGAGATCGCGATCAAGGGGTTGATCACCGGCTCCTCGGTGATGGCCGGCACGTACCTCGCCCGCCTGATCGTCGAGCGGCTGAGCGTCGCCGCCTTCCAGTACATGCTCGACGTCGTGATGGCTGTGTCTGGAATCGCGCTTCTCTGGCAGGCGCTGCGGTAGACGGATGCGGAATTGATCGGCAAGGAAGGGGCCCCTTCAAGGAGACGATGATGGCAATCACGAAGAAGCAGGAAGAGCGGGCACTGAGCGCCGATGAGAAGGAGCTGGTCGGCATGTCGGGTGTGCGCGCGTCGCGGTCGCTGACCGATAGCGAGCTCAGCCGGCTGGTGAAGCGCCTGCGCACCAAGCGTGATCGGGCGAAGACGGTGGCCGAACGCCAGCGCCGCGAGATGCGCGGCAAGTCCAGGCCGCGAGGCGCGATCGCGGCGAAGGATGATGACGGATCACAACTCAAGCTCATGATCCTCTCGGCGGCCCTCATCCGTCTCGACAACGAGATCGGGCGTCGTGCCGCAGCCAAGGCCAAGGAAGCGATGGTCGCGAGCGCGAAGAGGGCGCTGGCGTTGAAGCAGAAGGCCAAGCCGGCCAAGCCCGTGGCCAAGCCGCGGGGCCCCGCCAAGGTCGCTCGCGGCAAGGCGCGCGTGGAAGTCGAGAACCATGTGCCGCGGTCGGTGCGGGGGAGCGTCCGCAGCCAGGTGGCCCGGGCGCAGGCCAAGCGCGACTCGCGGTAGCGCGCTTTCCCGGCCCGGCCGCCAGGCGAGAGGCCGCCGCCGACGCGGGCGGCGGATCGCGCTAGGCTGGCAGCAGGCTTTCAGGGAGGAACGCATGCTGGCCAACACCACGCGCACGCTCACCGAGGCACAGCGCGAACAATGGGCCGTCGACGGCTACCTGCAGATCGAAGGCGCGCTGTCGTCCGCCGAGGTCGACTTCTTTTCTAAGCTGCTGGACGACAAGGTGCGCACAGAGCCGGGCTACGAGCCCGCGCCGGGTGCGCTGCCGCGCGGTCACTATGCGTGGAAACTGCCGGACCAGAACAAGGATGCGTTCATGGACCGGCGCGACCTGCTGCCCTACCACCAGGCCTTCATCGACCTGATCGACCGGCCGGGAATCTTCGACCTGATCCTCGACCTGATGGGTCCCTACATCCAGTTCTCGATGAGCCAGGCGATCGTGCGCGCCTCGACCGACCTGTTCCCGGGCTACATCCACACCGACGGCGGCCAGGCGCAGAAGGCGATCCGGGTCAGCGAGACCAGCCGGCCGCTGGCCGTGAAGGTGATGTACCTGCTGACCGACGTGACGGCGGACAACAGCGGCAACTTCACGGTACTACCGGGCAGCCATCTCCGGCCCTTTCCCGACCGCGCCGAGCGCATCCCCCATCCCGGCATGCCGGGCGCGGTGCCGCTGCTCGGCAAGGCCGGCGACGCCTATGTCTTTCCGCATGCGCTGTGGCATGGGCCCTCGCCCAACCATTCCGGCAAGGCGCGCAAGACCCTGCTCTACAACTACTGCCAGATGTTTATGCGGGCCTACGATTTCAGCGGCCCCTACACGGCGGTTCTCGACCGCTGCACGCCGCGCCAGCGCCGCCTGCTGGGCGACCTCGGCCATGATTTCAGGCCCGGCGACTTCTTCTACGCCCCCGAGGACCAGGAGGCCGTCATGACGGGCGCCGTGGCCTGACTCGTGCTAGTGGCATTCTCCCGGATGGGCGCCCCCGTGGGCTGCCCTCCCCAACAGGAGTATCCATGAAGAACGTCGTCATGACGGCCGCCCTGGCCGCCCTCGTCCTCTCGACCGGCGCCTGCAGCCTGCAGCAGCAGAGTGCGCAGCAGCTCAACACAACCAACGCCAATTCCCGCATCTACATCGGCTCGCTGACCTGCAATGTCGGCGGCAGCACGGGCTATGTGCTGGGCTCGGCCAAGCCGCTCGACTGCGTGTTCCTGGGCAAGGACGGCGTCTCGACGGCGCAGTACACCGGCACGATCGACAAGGTCGGCATCGATATCGGCTATACCAAGGCCGTGCACACGATCTGGCGCGTCTACTCTCTGGGCTCGGATCGCGGCGTGACCCAGATCGGCGGCACCTATGTCGGCGAGCAGGGCACGGTCGCGGCCGGCAACCAGGCCGGCGGCAACTGGATCTATGGCGGCCCGAACGCCGAGATCGGCATGGTCTCGTCCGGCGTGATCAAGGACGCCGGCTACAACCTGGCGACCGGCGTGGCCGCCATGACGATCCGGCTGAAGCAGTAGCTCCTCAGGCCGTGGCAGCCGTCGCCGCCTGCAGCGGGCAGCCGGCGACGGTGATGCGGTGCATCAGGCGCCGCTCGCCCTGGTAGTCGTTGGCGGCGTAGTGCCAGGTCGCGCGGTTGTCCCACAAGGCGATCGAGCCCTCCTGCCAGCGAAAGCGGCAGGTGAATTCGGGCCGCGCGGCATGCCGGTAGAGGTGCTCGAGCAGCGGCCTGCTGTCTTCGGCGGACCAGTCCTCGAACCGCAGCGTGAACGCCGGATTGACGTAGAGCGCCTTGCGCCCGCTCAGCGGGTGACGGATGACGACCGGATGCAGGACGTCGGCGCCGACCTTGTCGTGGTTCTCGTAGCGGCTGGCGCCTTCCGGATTCTGGTCGTTGACGCCGCCCCTGCCGAAGATGTGGGCGGAGCCATGGACGGCGCGCATCCCCTCGAGCGTGCGCTGCAGGCCGGGCGACAGAGTCTCGAAGGCCCGGTACATGTTGGCGAACAGCGTATCGCCCCCCTCTTCCGGCAGTTCGCGGGCCAGCAGGATCGAGCCCATGGCCGGCTCCACGTCGTAGCTATGGTCGGTGTGCCAGCCGCCACCGATGTTGGTCTTCTGTTCGGGCTCCTTGCGCACCTCGGCGATCTCCGGATAGCCCTGAACCGCCTTGAAGAAGCGGTTCACGTCGATCGGCGCCCAGCGCCGCGCGAACTCGAGATGCTGCTCGGGCGTGAGGTTCTGGTCGCGGAAGAAGATGACGCCGTGCTCGACGAAGGCTTGCTGAACCTCGTCCCATTGGCGGTTGCTCATCGACTTGAGATCGACGCCCAGCACCTCGGCGCCGCAGCCGCCGGTGACCTTCTTCACCTGAACCGTTTCGTACGACATGGCATTTCTCCCTCGTTGCATCCTAGCGGGGCTGCACGCCCAGCACAAGCAGCGCGACCGACAGCGTGAAGACGCTGGCGGCGGTCGAGATCACCACCGCATTGGTCGCGCGCGCGACGCCGATCCCGTACATCTGGGCAATCAGGTAGACGTTGGCGCCGGCCGGCAGGGCCGCGTTCAGGGTCGCCACGGTGAGCCACAGCGGGTCGAGCGGGAAGACGTAGCGACCGATGGTCCACACCAGCACCGGCAGCAGGGCGAGCTTGAAGAACGAAGCCACCGCCGCCGACTGCCAGTGGCCCTTCAGGCCGACATGGGCGAGCGAGGCGCCGACCATGATCAGGCCGCAGGGCGGCGCCGCCGCCGCAAGGGCCTGCAGGATTCGGTCGATCACTGCCGGCGTCGCGATTCCGGGAACATGCGTCGTGATCTCACCCCACAGGAGGCCGGCGAAGATCGCCGGGATCACCGGATGCTTCAGCATCGAGAGCGCCGCGCCGCCCAGGCGCTTCAGCAGATTGCCGCGCCGTCCCCCCGCGCCGTCGATCTCCATCAGGAAGCAGGTGAAGGTGAGCAGGATCAGCGAATGAACACTGATGATCATCAGCAGCGGCACGAGCCCCCGCTCGCCGAAGCCGTAGCTGATGAAGGGAATGCCGATGCCGACGCCGTTGGAGAAGGAGCCGCTGAGGGCAAACATGGCGCGGTCGCCCAGTCGCAGACCCTGCATCCGGCCCAGCACCATCAGCGCGCCGTAGAGCACCGCCACGCCGCTGAAGAAGGCCAGCAGCACCTGCGGCTCGAGTGACTCCAGCCGCACCTTGGCCATGGAGCGGAAGAGCAGCGCGGGGAAGAGTGCGTAGAAGGTGACGGCGGTGAAGCCGCGCAAGCCCTCGGGACTGAGAAGCTTGCTGCGGCCGAGCACCCATCCGACCAGCACCATGCCGAACACCGGCACGATGATGTCGACGATCGCGCTCATGCGCCTGCTACCGGGAAGACCTCATGCTGAGGAGGTCGCGAAGCGACCGTCTCGAAGCATGGGCCACAGACGAAGTGCGGGTCCCCACCCTTCGAGACGGCCCAGCGGGCCTCCTCAGGGTGAGGATGTTCGCGTTCAAAGTCGGACTACGCAGCCATCGCGAGGTTGCTGTAGCGGGTCAGATGATGCTGCTGGTTGCCGAACATCAGGTCGATCATCGTCAGCCGCTTGAAGTAGTGGCTGACCGCCATCTCGTCCGTGACGCCCATGCCGCCGTGCATCTGCACCGCGCTCTGGCCGCAGAACTTGCCCGACTTGCCGATCTGGACCTTGGCGCCCGAGGCCGCCTTGGCGCGGACCGTCGGATCCTTGTCGTCGATCTTCAGCGTGGCCATCAGGGTCATTGAGCGCGCTTCCTGCGCGTTGGTGAAGCAGTCGACCATGCGGTGCTGCAGCACCTGGAACTTGCCGATCGGCACGCCGAACTGCTTGCGGGTCTTGATGTACTCGAGCGTCGCGGCGTTGATCGCGTCCATGCAGCCGGTCGCTTCGGCGCACAGCGCGACGATGGCGCGGTCGACGGCTTCCTCGACGACCGGGAAAGCGTCATCGACCTTGCCCAGCACCGCGTCGGCACCGACGGAGACCTTGTCGAAGGTGAGCTCCGAGGCGCGCAGCGCGTCCTGGGTCGGGTAGTCGCGACGCGACAGGCCCTTGGCCTTGGCATCGACCACGAACAGGGTCAGGCCCTTGGGCTCGCGCGCCGAACCGCCGGTGCGGGCCAGCACGATAATCTCGTCGGCCGAGGCCGCGTTGTAGACGACGCCCTTGTGGCCCGAGAGCGACCAGCCGTTGCCTTCCTTCGTCGCCTTGAGCGACACGTCGGCCAGGTTGTAGCGGCTCTGGCGCTCCAGCCAGGCGAAGGCGAACTGCTTCTTGCCCTCGATCATCGGCGCCAGCAGGGCAGCCTTCTGGTCGGCCGTACCGGCGCGGGCGATCATGCCGCCGCCCAGCACCACGGTCGGCAGGAACGGCTCGAGCACCAGGCCCTTACCGAACTGTTCCATGACGATCATCGTCTCGATCGGGCCGCCGCCGTAGCCGCCGTCTTCTTCCGAGAAGGCCATGCCGAGCCAGCCCAGCTCGGCGAACTGCGCCCAGTTCTCCGGAAGGAACCCGCGCTCGGTCGCCGCGATCTTGCGGCGGGCGTCGAACGCGTATTTGTCGCGAACGAAGCGCTCGGCGGCTTCCTGAAGCTGCTTCTGTTCGTCGGAAAGGGACAGATCCATGTTTCTCCTCCGGAATTCTTGGATGCGGTTATAGCCCCCGTCAGAGGCCAAGCACCATCTTCGAGACGATGTTCTTCTGAATCTCGGTGCTGCCGCCGTAGATGCTGGTCTTGCGCATGTTGAAATAGCGCGGCGCAGCCGGCGGGGCGTGGTCGGGCCCGATCGGGGTCTCGTTGGTGTCGTGGAACAGCATGCCGGGCTGGTAGGGCTGGGCGTACTCGCCCACCGCCTCCATCGTCAGTTCCGCGATGCGCTGCTGGATCTCCGAGCCGCGCACCTTGAGGGTCGAGACCTCAGGACCGGGTGCGCCACCCTGGGCCATGGTCGAGAGCACGCGCAGCTCGCTCATCTCGAGCGCCTGGACCTGCAGGTCGACGTCGGCGATCTGCGCCGTGAAGGCGGGATCGTCGGCCAGCGTGCCGCCATCCTGCGGCTCGATACGCGCGATCCGGCGCAGCATCGAGACGCCGCGCTTGGACGACGGGACCTCGGCGATGCCCAGCCGCTCGTTGGCCAGCAGGAACTTGGCGCAGGTCCAGCCCTCGTTCTCCTTGCCGATCAGGTTCTCGACCGGGACCTTCACATTGTCGAGGAACACGTCGTTCACGTGATGGGCGCCGTCGGTCATGATGATCGGCCGCACGGTGACGCCGGGCGTCTTCATGTCGATCAGCAGGAAGGAGATGCCCTCCTGCGGCTTGGCATCCGGGTTGGTCCGCACCAGGCAGAAGATCCAGTCGCCCCAGTGGGCAAACGAGGTCCAGGTCTTCTGGCCGTTCACGATGTAGTGGTCGCCTTCCCTCACCGCGCGCGTGCGCAGGTTGGCGAGGTCGGAGCCGGCGCCCGGCTCGGAATAGCCCTGGCACCACGAGACTTCGGACGTGCGGATGCCCGGCAGGAAACGCTCCTTCTGCGCCTCGGTGCCAAAAGTGTAGATCACCGGCCCGACCATCTTCGGGCCGAACGGCAGGATGCGCGGTGCGCCCTCCTCCGCCAGCACGTTCTCGAACAGGAAGCGCTGCGTCACGTCCCAGCCCGGGCCGCCGTACTTCTTCGGCCAGGTGTAGGCGAGCCAGCCCTTCTTCCCGAGCGCCTTCTGCCACACGATGTGGTCGTCGCGGTCGTAATGCTTGCCCGAGAAGGTCTTCTCGCGGGTCGCCGGCGAGAGGTTCTCGCGCGCGAAGGCGCGCACCTCGTCGGCGAACGCCTTGTGTTCAGGCTTGAGGGCGAGGTCCATTCGCTACTCCGTACTCTAGAGACCGAGGACCATCTTCGAGATGATCCCCTTCTGGATCTCGTTGCTGCCGCCGTAGATCGTGGTCTTGCGCGTGTTGAAATAGCGCGGCGCGGCGAGGTGGGCGTACTCGGGACCGACCGGCTCCTCGTTCGTGCCCTGCCACAGGAGGCCCGGCAGATAAGGCGCGGCATACTCGCCGACCGCTTCCATCGTGAGTTCGGTGATGCGCTGCTGGATCTCCGAGCCGCGGATCTTGAGGCCGGAGACTTCGGGACCGGGCTGGCCGCCCTGCGCCATCTGAGACAGCACGCGCAGCTCGGTGAATTCGAGCGCCGTCACCTGGATCTCGAGGTCGGCGATCTTCTCGGCGAAGCTCTGGTTCTCGATCAGCGGCTTACCGTCGTCCTGCTCGGCGCGGGCGATGTCCTTCAGCGCCTCGACGCCGCGCTTGGACTGCGGCACGGCCGCGATTCCCAGGCGCTCGTTGGCCAGCAGGAACTTGGCGCAGGTCCAGCCCTCGTTCTCCTTGCCGACCAGGTTCTCGACCGGGACCTTGACGTTGTCGAAGAACACCTCGTTCACCTCGTGGCCGCCGTCGGCCATGATGATCGGCTTCACGGTGATGCCGGGCGTCTTCATGTCGATCAGCAGGAAGGAGATACCCTCCTGCGGCTTGGCCTTGGAATCGGTGCGGACGAGACAGAAGATCCAGTCGGCCCAGTGGCCCATCGTGTTCCAGGTCTTCGACCCGTTCACGATGTAGTGGTCGCCGTCCTTCTCCGCCTTGGTGCGCAGGCTCGCGAGATCGGAGCCGGAGCCCGGCTCGGAATAGCCCTGGCACCACCAGACGGTGCTCTCGCGGATCGCCGGGAGATACTTCTCCTTCTGCGCCTCGGTGCCGAAGGTGTAGATCACCGGCCCGACCATCTTGGTGCCGAACGGGATGATACCCGGCGCGTATTCCTCGGCGCAGATGTTCTCGAAGATGTAGCGCTGCGCCGGCGTGAAGCCCGGGCCGCCATGCTTCTTCGGCCACGTGTAGACCAGCCAGCCCTTCTTCCCGAGCGCCTGCTGCCAGCGCATGTAGTCGTCGCGGATCAGGTGCTTGCCGTTCTTGACCTTGTCGCGCACGTCGGCGGGCAGGTTGGTGCGCACGAAGGCGCGCACTTCTTCGGCGAATTTCTGTTCTTCAGGCGTGAAAGCGAGGTCCATGTTTCCGCTCCCGAGGAGGCATTTTCGATTTGGCCGGAGTTTAGCCACGAGCCCCGTCCGGACAAGCGTCGATAAATCGACCAGCGAGTGTCCGCGCCGAGATGCGGAACGAGGTTACGTAAGAAAATTCCACGTCACGCCAGCAAGGCTTGCAACCATTGATCCAGGTCAATTCCCTATTCTTAATAGGGGTGTTCACTTTCCCCGTTCGAGTGGGAGAGTAGAATGCAGAGAGTTTCAGTTGTTGGAGCAATGGTTGCGGCAGCCCTGGTGGCCTGCCCGCTTGGACAAACCGCCAGAGCGGACGATACCCAGAGCCCGTGGCAGGTTCGCGTCCGCGCACTGGCCGTCCTACCGGCCTCGTCGGGAAGCACGGTGAGCGTGCAGGGTGTTCCCGCGCTGTCGACGCCGAACTCCGGCCTGTCGATCGGCAACTCGATCGTCCCCGAACTCGACATCAGCTACTACTTCACGCCCAACGTCGCGGCCGAACTCATTCTGGGCGTCACGCCTCACAACATCACGGGCACCGGCGCCCTGGCGAACACCAACATCGGGCGGGCGTGGCTGTTGCCACCGACCTTGCTGGCGCAATGGCATTTCACCGACTTCGGTCCGTTCAAGCCCTATATCGGCCTCGGCGTGAACTACACGATCTTCTTCGGGCAGAGCGCCGGCTACACGCCGACCAACGGGCTCGGGGTGACGAACCTCACCCTCCACAATACCGTCGGCGGCGCCCTCCAGGTCGGCTTCGACTACATGATCGACAAGCACTGGGGCGTGAACTTCGACGTCAAGAAGTACCTGCTGCGCCCGACCTACAATGCCACGGTCAACAACACCATCCCTGTGACCGGGACGGCGGCGATCGATCCGTGGATCATCGGCGCCGGCGTGACCTACAGGTTCTAGGCACGCTACGCGCAGGCTCATCGAGCGACCCTGAAGCCGAGCGGACTTGGCCGTCTCGGCTTCAGGGCACGATCAGCACCTTGTCCGCCTTGAGCTTCTCGATCGCCTCGTCGCTGAAGCCGGCCTCGCGCATGACCTCGACGCCGTCGCTGCCGAGGGGCGGGGCGTGGCGGCGGAACTCGACCTTGGTCTTCTCGAAGTCGAGCGGGCTCGCAAAGGTGGTGATCGGGCCCTCGGTCGGGTGCTCGCGCTCGGTGAAGAAGCCGGTGGCCTTGAGGTGCGGGTCGTCCTTCAGCTCTTCCAGCGTGCGCACCGGCATGGCGGGTATGTCGGCCTCGTCGAACATGTCGAGCCATTCCTGGGTCGGGCGATGCTTCAGGAGCTCGGCCAGGACCTGGTAGAGTTCGCTGAAATGCTTTGCCCGCTCCATGCGGTCGACGAACCTCTTCTCCTTCGCGAGATCCGGCCGCTCCGCCAGCTCGAAGAACCTGATCCAGTGGGCATCTGTGTAGGGGAGCGCGCAGATGTAGCCGTCCTGCGTCGGGAAGGGATGGCGGAACTTGTTGATGATGCGGTCGTAGCCCATGGGCGCGCGCTCAGGGGTCCAGGTGGCGCCGAACAGGTGCTCGGTCAGCCAGAACGAGGCCAGCGTCTCGAGCATCGGCACCTCGATCATCTGCCCCTCGCCCGTGCACTTGCGATGGTAGAGCGCGCCCAGCACGGCGATGCAGAGATGCAACCCGGTCGTCTTGTCGGCGATCAGGCTCGGCATGAAGCGCGGCGGCAGGCCGTCGACCCGGCTCTGCAGCGAGGCCGCGCCGGAGACGCCCTGCACCAGGTCGTCGAAGGCCGGCTTGTGGCCGTACGGCCCCTTGCGCGCATAACCCAGCGAGTAGGCATAGATGATCGAAGGGTTGATCTTCTTCAGGTCCTCGTAGCCCAGCCCCAGCCGCTCGATCGCCTGCGGCCGGCTGTTGTGGATGAAGAGATCGGCGCCCTTGATCATGTCCTTCAGGACGGCACAGGCGGCGGGCTTCTTGAGATCGAGGCAGATCGAGCGCTTGTTGCGGTTGGCCGCCATGTAGATCGGGCCCATCGCCGGGGCGTTGCCGAGGCTGCCGCCCGAGGCGCGCAGCAGGTCGCCTTCCGGCGGCTCGACCTTGATCACGTCGGCCCCCATGTCGGCCAGATGCTGCGTGGCGAACGGCCCCAGGAGAACCGCCGTCAGATCGATCACCTTCACGCCCTGCAATGGTCCCGGCATTTCCTCGTCCCCGCTATGACGTTTTGGTCTTACCCGGACCGTGCCATCGACCTTTGCGAAATGGTAGTCCTACAGTAACACCTCGTCCCGAGGCGCTTCGCGGTGCGAGGCGCGGGGCATTTCTGGAAATTGGGGTCTCGTGATGGCTGGAGCGCTGGACGGTCTGCTGGTGGTGAGTGTCGAGCAGGCGGTGGCCGCTCCCTATTGCGCCGCCCGGCTGGCCGATGCCGGCGCTCGCGTCATCAAGATCGAGCGGCCCGAGGGCGATTTCGCCCGCGGCTACGACGGCTACGTGCACGGCCAGTCGAGCTACTTCGTGTGGCTGAACCGCGGCAAGCAGTCCCTCACCCTCGATTTCAAGGCCAAGGACGACCTCGCTTTGCTGCACCGGCTGATCGCCAAGGCCGACGTGCTGATCCAGAACCTGGCGCCGGGCGCGGCCGAGCGCGCGGGCTTCGGCTCCGCCGCCATGCGGGCCGCGCACAAGAAGCTGATCACCGTCGACATCTCGGGCTATGGCGATCACGGGCCGTACAGGAACCGCCGCGCCTACGACCTGCTGGTCCAGGCCGAGAGCGGCCTCGCCTCGATCACCGGCACCGAGCACGCGCCGGGCCGGGTCGGCATCTCGGCCACCGACATCGGCACCGGGATGTACGCCCATGCCGCCGTGCTGGAGGCGCTGATCGCCCGCGGCCGCACCGGCGAGGGTCGCGCCATCTCGGTCTCGCTCTTCTCCTCGATGGCCGAATGGATGACCGTGCCGTTGCTCGGCATGGAATATTCCAACTACGAATGGCCGCGCCTCGGCCTCACTCATCCGTTCATCGCGCCCTACGGCGTCTATCCGACCTCGGACAAGGTGCCGGTGCTGATCTCGATCCAGAACGATCGCGAGTTCGAGCGGCTGTGCCACGGCGTCATCGACCGGCCGGGTCTCGAGAAGGACCCGGACTATGCGACCGGCAAGGCGCGCAACGCGCGGCGCGACGACACCAATGCCATCGTGGCCAGGAGCTTCGCGTCTCAGACCTTCGCCGATCTGTCCGCCCGCCTCGAGGCCGCACAGATCGCCTGGGCGCGGGTCAGTAGCGTGAAGGACCTGACGACCCATCCGCAGTTGCGCCGGACCGGCTTCAATTCGATCGACGGCAAGGACGTCTCGATCCCGGCGCTGGCCGCATCCTATACCGGCGAGCCCGAGCGGCTGGGCGACGTGCCGACTCTCGGCCAGCACAGCGAGCAGATCCGCCGGGAGTTCGCCGCCTGATGTCCGAACGGCCGACGGGCCGCCTGCTTCAGGGAGCAAGGCTCGCGGCCTATGGCGCCGCCTACTTCTTTGCCGCCGGCGCCTTCATGAGCTACTGGCCGGTCTGGCTGCGCGACCGCGGCGTCAGCGACACCGAGATCGGCACGCTGTTCATGTCGCGCCAGATCGTCACCGTGATCGCCACCCTCTCGGTCGGCTGGATCGTCCACCGCCTGGCCGGCCCGCGCGGCGTCATTGTGGCGCTGGGGCTCGGCGCCATCGTGATGATGGTCGCCTACCAGTTCTCCTATTCCTTCCTCGCGATCTTCGTCGTCACCATGATCTGGGGCTTCCTGTGGTCGCCGCCGATGCCGCTCTACGACGGCGTGCTGGTGACCGAGACCAAGAAGCACGGGCTCGACTATGCGCGCGTGCGCATGTGGAGTTCGGTCGCCTTCATCTTCGGCACCTTCCTCGCCGGCATCGCCGTCGACCGCTACGGCCCGCCCTGGGTGCTCTATGTCGGCATGGCGAGCATCGTGCTGCTGGCGCCCTTCGCCCTGTTGCTGCCGGCCACGCCGCCCCGCGCCGCCGCCACCGGCCAGGACCACGCATCGTTCCGCGTGTCCGAGCTGCTGCGGCAGCCGCCCTTCCTGCTGTTCCTGCTGGCCTGCGGTCTCTGCCAGGCCAGCCACTCCGTCCTCTACAGTTTCGGCACCCTGACCTGGCGCGGCGCCGGCATCCCCGACGTGACGATCAGCGCCCTATGGGCCGAGAGCGTCGCCATCGAGATCGTGCTGATGCTGTTCGGCGGCTGGCTGCTGGCGAAGCTGGGCGTCTGCGGCCTGATCGCCCTCGGCCTCACCGCCGGCCTGGTGCGCTGGACCGCCATGGCCTTCACGACCGAGCTATGGGCGCTGGTGCTGCTGCAGGCGCTGCACTCCTGCACCTTCGCCGCCTGCCATCTCGGCGCCATGGCCTTCCTGCAGCGCGCCCTGCCGGCGCACGGCGCGGCGATCGGCCAGAGCCTCTATTACGCGCTGGGCACCGGCGCGACGCAGGCGGTGGTCTATCAGTTCTCCGGCATCCTTTATTCCCAGTACGGCCAGCACGCGTTTCTCGCCATGACCGTCGTCAGCGCCCTCGGACTGTGCGCGCTGCTGCTGCTCGCCCGCACGTGGAACGGCGGCTTGCTGGTGGGGCAACCGAAGCCGGCGTAGCTACCGAGAACGTCCGCGGGCGGTGACCGGCCAGATCTCCACCAGCGTGTCGCCCTTCACCACGTGATAGCTCTCGTAGAGGTTCACGGTCGGATCGCAGTGCGGCGGGGTCAGCACGACCTGGTCGCCGAGCTTTGGCGCCGGCTGACCTTCCGGCGCGATCACCGCGAGATGCTCGTCGCCCATGAAGCGGGTGGTCGCGCCTTCCACGGCGCCCGTCAGGATCATCGGCGGGCCCTTTTCCGTGGCCATGGCCTTGAGGCCGGCATCGACGGTCACCATCCCCGGCCTGTTGGCGCTGACCACGCGCGAGTCGATCTGCAGCGCCTGCTCGAAGGTCGGCTTGTCGAGGCCGCGCAGGTCGCAGACGTTGTAGTCGTGGTCCATGAACACGTAGGAGCCGACCTGCAGCTCGGTGAAGACGCCCAGCTTGGCGTCGATGTAGTGCGTGCCGGTGCCCGAGCCGGTGACGATGCCCGGCTTCAGCCCCGCCTCTTCGAGCTTCGCCAGGATGCCCTGCAGATACTCCGTACGCTCCTTGATCTCGGCGGTGCGCTGCTTGAAGTCGACGATGTGCTGGTGACGGCCGCAGTAGAACTGGACGCCGGCATAGGTGAGCGACCGGAAGTTGGCGATCTTCTGCACGAGTTCGACCGTGGCCTCGGGCGAGGCGGTGCCGGTGCGGTGGATGCCGGGATCGATGTCGACGATCACGGTGAGCGGCTTGCCCGCCTTGGCCGCCGCCGCGGCCAGCGCCTCGGCATTGGCGGGATGGTCGACCACCAGCATCAGGTCGGAGACCTTCGCATTTAGCTCCACCAGCCGCTGAATCGCCTGCGGCGTCACCACCGGCGAGGTGATGTGCAGGCTCTGGATGCCGGCCTCGCCCAGCGCCTCGGCCTCGCCCAGCTTGGCGCAGCACACGCCCAGCGCACCGGCCGCGATCTGGCGGCGCGCGATATCGGCCGACTTGTGGGTCTTGGAATGCGGCCGCAGCTTCACGTTATGCGCCCTGGCGAAGTTCGCCATCTCCGCGATGTTGCGATCGAGCATCTCGAGGTCGAGCACCAGGGCCGGTGTGTTGAGCGAGCCGCGCGAGCCCTGCTGTCCGATCAGGTGCCCGTGCAAACGCCGGGCTTCACTGGCGGCTTCGCTTGTCATTTTTTATGTCCTTCGGTTTGCAATGTGCGAACGACCATGGCTTCGCCGGTCGTACCGCGGTTGACGCCGGCGCTTTTCATGAAGGTGTTGTCGGCGCCGGTGCCCCAGAGCGCGACGCCCTGGGCCAGCAGGCCGCCATCGACCTTCACCGTCTCGCCGGTGATGAAACGCGCCTCGTCGGAGGCGAGGAAGGTCGCCACGTCGGCGATGTGCTCGGGCTCGCCGCGGTCGGGCCAGGGCTGCTGGGCGAACTGCTTCTCGTATTTGTCGGGCCGGCCGCGATGGACCAGAGGGGTGGAGATGACGCCCGGCGCGATGCCGACCACGCGGATGCGGTCGGGCCCGAGCTCGGTCGCGACATTCTCGATCAGACTGATGCAGGCCGCCTTCGCCGCCGAATAGGCATGGCTGCCGCCGCCGCCGACCATGCCGGCGATCGAGGCCGTCACCAGGATCACACCGCCCTTCCCTTGCGCCTTCATCGCCTGCGAGGCGTGCTTCATGCCGAGGAACACCGAGCGCGTCAGCACCGCGAACGTATAGTCCCAGTCTTCGACGCTGGTTTCCGCGATCGGCCCGAAGGCGCCGCCGACACCGGCATTGAGATAGGCAATGTCGAGACCGCCGAAATGGCTCCTGGCTTCGGCGACCATGGCGGCGACATCGGACTCCTTCGCAACGTCGCAGCGCACGAAGCCGATCCTGTCGCCATGGCCCTGCGCCTTCGCGACGGCCAACGTCTCCGCGCCGTTGGCCTCGTTGAGGTCGGCCACCAGCACCTTCGCGCCCTCGGCGAGGAAACGCATCACGGTCGCCCGGCCCATGCCGCTCGCACCACCCGTGACGATGGCCACCTTGCCCGCCAGTCGATTCATGCCGTTTCGATCCTCCGATGCCATCGTGGTGTCACCGGCATCGCGAGGCAAGCCTGACGTTCTTTCGCCTCAACCCAACTCGCAGTCCGGAAGTCTCGAGGCGGCCGCGGCTAGACTGCACTCAGTTTAATCAGCATGGCCGTGTCGGTGGCTTGACGGTATTCGACGATCTTGCCCGCACGAAACTTTATGAGGTCATAGCTGTCGAAAGTCTCGGACTTGCCGGTCGGCGTGCATACGACCCTGGCAGACCAGCGAACCAGCACCCTCTCGTCGTCGATCATGAAGTCAACGGCCTTCCAGTCCCTGAAGTCCCACGTGCTGAAAAGCGCATGCAAAGCCTCGCGGATCGCGGGTTTCCCGACGATCGGGGCGCAAAAGACCGGCACGCCGGTGCCTCTCGCATTGACCTCGAACACCGCATCGTCGGCCACGTTTTTCAGCGTGCCTTCAATGTCCTCTTTCAGGCGGGCATCCCACAAGGCCTCGACCTTGGTCTTGATCTCTTCGCGGTCCGTCATCGGTTCGCCCCCCTTCCTGCGGAACGTTACCTTCGGTTGCGCGACCCGACAACGCCACATCTCGCCGGGAACGTCTGCGCCGGCCTAGCCGCTGTTGCGCAGGCCGGCGGCGATACCGTTGATGCTGAGATGGATGCCCTGCACCACCGCGGGGTCGGGATCGCCGGCGCGGTGACGCCGCAGCAGTTCGATCTGCACGTGGTTCAGCGGATCGATGTAGGGGAAGCGGTTGCGGATCGAGCGCGCCAGCAGCGGATTGAGTTCCAGCAGCGTCTTCTGCCGCGTGATGGCGCAGACCGCATCGATCGACGCCTGCCACTCCTGCTTCACGTGGACGAACACACGCTCGCGCAGGGCCGTATCGGTCACCAGCTCGGAATAGCGCGAGGCGATGGCGATGTCGCTCTTGGCCAGCACCATGTCCATGTTCGACAGGATGGTGCGGAAGAACGGCCAGTTGTCGTGCATCTCCTGCAGCATCGCCAGGCCGTCGGCAGGGCGCGCGGCGGTCCACGCCTCGATCGCGGTGCCGAACCCGTACCAGCCCGGCAGCATCAGGCGGCACTGCGCCCAGCTGAACACCCAGGGGATGGCGCGTAGATCCTCGATACCCTGCTTCTTCGAGCGCGACGCCGGTCGGCTGCCGATGTTGAGCGAGGCGATCTCGTCCAGCACCGTCGATTCGCGGAAGTAACGATCGAAGCCCTCGGTCTCGTAGACCAGCGCGCGGTAGGCGCGGAAGGCGTGCCCGGACAACTCCTCCATTACGGCGAGATAGTCGGCGGGCGGCGGCGGCCGGTCGGCGTCGAGCAGCGAGGCTTCGAGGGTGGCGGCCGCCAGGGTTTCGAGATTGCGCCGGCCGACTTCGGCGTTGGAATACTTGCCGGCGATCACCTCGCCCTGTTCGGTGATCCGGATGGCGCCCTGCACGGCGCCCGGCGGCTGCGCCAGGATCGCCTCGTAGCTCGGCCCGCCGCCGCGGCCCACCGAGCCGCCGCGCCCGTGGAACAGGCGCAGCCCGACATGGTGGCGCCTGAAGGTCTCGATCAGGACCAGCTCCGCCTTGTACAGCTCCCAGGTCGAGGTGAGATAGCCGCCATCCTTGTTGCTGTCGGAATAGCCCAGCATCACTTCCTGCGTGTCGCCGCGCGACGCCAGCAGGCGGCGATAGGCCGGCAGGGCGAGAAGCTCGTCCATGATCTTTCCGCAACGCTGGAGATCGCCGATCGTCTCGAACAACGGCACGATGTCGACGTCCAGCCGGCCCTCGCGCGGATCGAGCAGGCCGCCTTCCTTGAGCAGCACTGCCACTTCGAGGATGTCGGAGACGCTGTCGGCCTTGGAGATCACGTAGTTGGGGATGGCGGCGCGTCCGTAGCGCCGATGCGCACCGGCCGCCACGCGCACCAGGTCCAGCTCGGCGGCGGTCTCGTCGCCATAGGAGAGATAGGGCGAGGCGAGCGGCCGCATGTTGCCGAGCTCGGCGGCCAGGAAGGCGACGCGCGCCGCCTCGTCGAGCGCGGCATAGTCGGTGGCGGACCCGATCGCCGCGACCAGCTCGGCCACGACGCGGGCATGCACGTCGGAATTCTGGCGCAGGTCGAGCGACGCCAGATGGAAGCCGAAGACGTCGACGGCACGCTGCAGCGAGCGCAGGCGGCCGCGCGCCAAGTCCGCCGAGCCGTTCTCCGCGAGCGACCGGTAGAGCGTGTCGAGATCGGCGCCCAGGTCCTCGGCCTTTTCGTAGACCGGCGCCGGCCCGACCGGCGGCTGCGGCGGTTCGAGCGCGTCGAGCGACCAGGCAGTCGCGGCCAGCCGCGCATAGATGCCGACGATGGCGCGTCGATAGGGTTCGTCCCGGCGCTCCGGTGCCCGGTCGGCCGAGCTTTCGACCAGCGCACTCAACCCTTCCGATACGTGCACGATGCGGCCGTCGAGCGACAGCTCGCTGCCCAGCCGATGCAGTTCCTCGAGATAGAAGCGCAGCGCCCGCTGGCTCTGCAGGGTCAGCGTCTGGCGGGTGACGTCGGCGGTGACGTAGGGATTGCCGTCGCGGTCGCCGCCGATCCAGCTGCCCATGCGCAGGAAGGACGGCACCGCGACGTCGCGCCAGGCCGCATCGACACCGCCGAGCCGATCTTCGAGATCGGCGTAGAAGACCGGCAGCGCGCGCAGGAACGTATGGTCGTAATAGGCGAGCCCGTTGGCGACCTCGTCGATCACCCTGAGGCGCGTGTCGCGCAGGATGCTGGTCTGCCACAGGGTGAGCACGGCGCGACGCAGCGCCTGGCGATTGGCCCGCAGCTCCTCCGGCGTGAACTCGACCCGGTCGCGCTCGTCGAGCAGCCGGGCGATCTCCATTTCGCGGTCGATCGCACTCTTGCGCCGGATCTCGGTCGGGTGCGCCGTCAGGACGGCGCTGCACAGCGCGCCGGCAAAAAAGGCCTGCAGCCGCTCTCGGGGAATGCCGGCCTTGGCGGCGCGGCCGAGCGCATAGGCCATCGTGCCCTGCTGCGGCGGGGCCTTGGCGATGGCGAGGGCCCGCGTCCGTCGGATGTGGTGCTGGTCCTCAGCGATGTTGGCCAGATGGGAGAAGTGCCCGAAGGCGCGGATGATGCGCAGCGCCCGATCCATCGGCAGGCCGCTCATGGTGGCCTCCAGCTCCTGGCGCGCCGCCTCGTCGGCCTCGCGGTGGAACAGCACGCCGGTGCGGCGGATATGCTCGACCAGATCGAACACCGCGTCGCCTTCCTGGTCGCGAACCGTCTCGCCGAGAATGCGCCCGAGAAGCCGCGTGTCGTAGCGCAGCGGCAGGTCCTTCCGGGCCTCTTCCCTGCTGGGCGTTTCGAACTGGTCCATGGGCTTGCCTTCACTCCTGTCCGAGGGCCCAAGCACGGTCTAGGCCACTTCGATCACACCCTCGCCGCCGGCATAGAGTTTTTCCACCAGCGCCTTGCGGCGCTCCAGCGTGGCGCGCTGGTTGATGTAGCCCTTGTCGGTGATCTCCTGCCCGTCGACCTGGGGCGGCTCGGTCATCAGCAGGACACGCTTCACCCGCATCGACGAGCCGCGGCCCTCGGCGTTCATTCTCGCGAGCCCTTCCTTCAGCGTGCCGACGACTGCGGGATGGGCCAGGAGTTCCGCCAGCGGCAGTTGTGCCCCGGCGTCGCCCGCGAGTTGGCGGCAGGCCGCAACGTTGGGGAAGCCCAGCAGGCCGACATACTCGCGGTCCTGGCCGCAGACCACGGCGTCCTGCAGCACCGGCGAGGCGGCGGCGATGGCGGTCGTGCGCAGGGTGCCGACCAGCACGAAAGTGCCGCTGGTCAGCTTGAAATCCTCGACGACGCGCCCGTCGAAGATGATGCCCTGGCTCGGATCCTCCGGATCGACGAAGCGGCCGGCGTCGCCGATCTTGTAGAAGCCCTCCTCGTCGAACATCTGGGCCGTCAGGTCGGGCTGCTTGTAGTAGCCGGGCGTCACGATCACGCTCTTGAGACGCAGCTCATAGCGACCCGCCGCACCGGTCGGCACCATCTTCAGCTGCACGCCGGGATACGGAAGCCCCACCAGACCGACGCGCTCCGAGGCCCAGTGCACGCTGGTCGCGGTCGGTGCGGTTTCGGTCGAGCCCCAGCCGGTGACGAAGGGAATGCGATAGCCGGTGTGCTTCACCGCCAGCGCCTCCATGCGCTCGTAGAGATCGGCCGGCAGGGTCGCGCCGCCATAGGAAAGCACGTTGATGTTCTTGAAGAAGCGCCGGGCCAGCGCCTCGTCCTTCTCCAGCGCGGTGGCGAGCATCGCGTAGCCGGCCGGTACGTTGGAGAACGAGGTCGGCGAGACCTCGCGCAGGTTGCGCAGCGTCTCCTCGAACAGGCCGGGCAGCGGCTTGCCGTCATCGATGAAGGTGGTGCCGCCCTCGTTCAGGTTGCCCTGGAAGGTCGCATTGCCGCCCATCGTATGGTTCCACGGCAGCCAGTCGAGCATGACGGGCGCCGGGTCATCGGTTTTGCGCACGCGGGCCATGCTCATCATGGCGACGTTGGCGCACATCATTTCCTGAGTGTTGATCACGGCCTTCGGCATGCCGGTGCTGCCGGAGGTGAACAGGAACTTGCCCACCGTCTTCGGCCCGATCGCCTCGACGGACTTCGCCACCGCGTCGGTCGCCGGAGTGGCCACCAGCTCGCTCCAGGGAAGCGACTGAATGCCGGGCGGCGGCTTCTCGACATGCACCAGCAGCACGCCTGTGAGATCCAGGGCCGCGAGGGCGCGCGCATAAATCTCGCCGTTCTGCACGAAGACCAGGCCGGGCTTGATCAGGTCAAATACGTATTTCAGCTTGGCGTGGTCCTGGCTCATCACCGAATAGGCCGGCGACACCGGCGACACCGGCGCCCGCGCCTGCATGGCGGCCATGGCGAGCAGCGCGAACTCAATCGAGTTCGAGGACAGGATCATCACCGGCTTTTCGGGGCCGAAGCCGCGATCCAGCAGCGCCTGCGTCACCGAATCGACCTGCTTCTTCGCGTCGCCATAGGTGACCTTCAGCCAGTCGCGCTCGGGCCCGCGGCGTTGCGCCAGCCACAGACGATCCGGCACCTCGGCCGCCCACCTGGACAGCAGCGCCGGCACGTGGCGGGCATAGGGTTGCAGGGCGTGATTCGACTGCAGCACGACCGTCCCGTCGGGACGGCGCTCGACCTTGATGTCGCGACTGAGGAATTCGATGGGCTTGAACGGAACCTGCATTACACTGTCCAACGACGTTCTCCCCGGCGCCTGTTCTGTCGACGCGATTTAGGGACGGGAACCATCGCGGGGCAAGGGAGCGTTTTCAGCGTGTCGCTCAGCAGTTCGTCCGTGACGGCACCGCCAGCACGCCGCTGGCTGCAATTGTGCGCCGGTCTTCTCTGTATGGTGGCGGTGGCCAACCTGCAATATGGCTGGACGCTGTTCGTGCATCCGCTGCACGACAAGTACGGCTGGAGCCTGTCCAGCATCCAGACCGCTTTCGCCATCTTCGTCATCGCCGAGACCTGGCTGGTGCCGTTCGAAGGCTGGGTCGTCGACCGGTTCGGCCCGAAATACGTCGTGGCGGCCGGCGGTGTGCTGGTGGGCGCGGCCTGGTCCCTGAACTCCGTGGCCGATTCGCTGTTTCTGCTCTACGTCGCCGCCGCGCTGGGCGGCATCGGCGCCGGGGCGGTCTACGGGACCTGCGTCGGCAATGCGGTCCGCTGGTTTTCCGACCGCCGGGGCCTGGCGGTCGGCGTCACCGTCGCGGGGTTCGGCGCGGGCTCGGCGCTCAGCATCATTCCGATCCAGGACATGATCGCCACGCGCGGCTACGAGGCGGCTTTCCTGTGGTTCGGCCTGGTCCAGGGCGCGATCGTCGTCGTCACGGCCTGGGTCCTTCGGGCGCCCCCCCACGGCACGCCCGTCGCACCTGCCCCGCGCCTCCTCCAGACGGCGCGCGACTTCGCGCCGACGGAGGTGCTCAAGTCCCGGATCTTCTGGCTGCTCTACTTCATGTTCATCCTGGTCTACTCGGGCGGTCTCATGGCGACGGCGCAGATCGCGCCCATCGCGCGCGACTTCGAGGTGGCCGACGTGCCGGTCAGCCTGCTCGGGCTGACTCTGCCCGCGCTGACCTTCGCCATCACCCTCGACCGGGTCATGAACGGCGTGACCCGCCCGCTCTGCGGCTGGGTGTCCGATCACATCGGCCGCGAGAACACCCTATTCATCGCCTTCCTCCTGGAGGGAATCGGCATCTGGGCATTGTGGGTCTATGGCCAGGATCCGCTGCTGTTCGTGATCCTGGGCGGCATCGCCTTCTTCGCCTGGGGCGAGACCGCGAGCCTGTTTCCCACCATCTGCACCGACGTGTTCGGGACGAAACATGCCACCACCAACGCCGCCCTGCTCTATACCGCCAAGGGGATGGCCTCGCTGCTGATCCCGCTGGCGAGCTTCTGGGTCGTCGAGACCGGAAGCTGGCATGACGTGTTCCTGGCGGCTGCCCTGTTCAACCTGCTTGCCGCCTTCCTCGCCCTGGCCGTCCTCAAGCCGTTGCGACTGTCGGCGAGGGCCCATCCCGCGGACGCCTGAGGTCAGCCCTTCGACCGCAAGTCGAAATCGGCATGCGACCTGAATGCCCGTTCACATCGTGGCGGTTTTCGGCCAGAGTCCGCCGCAGCACAGAGGGAGAGAGCGATGGATTTCGAATACTCGGATCGCAGCAAGGCGCTGCTCGAGAAGCTCAACAAGTTTATGGACGAGGTCATCTATCCGGCCGAGCCCATCTACGAAGAGCAGATGGAGAAGGCCAAGGATCGCTGGCAGCTCCCGCCGATCATCGAGGAGTGCAAGGCCGAGGCGAAGAAGCGCGGCCTGTGGAACATGTTCCTCCCGGCCGACCGCGAGACCGGCGACACGCACGGCACGATGGGCCTCAGCAACCTCGAATACGCCCCGATCTGCGAGGTCCTGGGACGCTCGTCGATCGCCTCCGAGGCGGTCAACTGCTCCGCGCCCGACACCGGCAACATGGAAGTGTTCGCCCGCTACGGCACGGCGGAGCACAAGGAAAAGTGGCTGAAGCCGCTGCTCGCCGGCGAGATCCGCTCCTGCTTCGCCATGACCGAGCCGGCCGTCGCCTCGTCCGACGCGCGCAACGTCGAGTGCCGCATCGAGTCCGACGGCAACGACTATGTCATCAACGGCCGCAAGTGGTGGTCGTCGGGCATGGGCGACCCGCGCTGCAAGGTCATCATCCTGATGGGCAAGAGCGATCCCAACGCCCCGGCCTACCGCCAGCAGTCGATGATCGTCGTGCCGCGCGACACGCCCGGCATCAAGATCGTGAAGATGCTGCACGTGTTCGGCTATGACGACGCCCCGCACGGCCATGCCGAAGTGGTGTACGACAACGTCCGCGTGCCGAAGTCGGCGATCCTGCTGGGCGAAGGCCGCGGCTTCGAGATCGCCCAGGGCCGCCTCGGACCGGGCCGTATCCATCACTGCATGCGCGCCATCGGCGTCGCCGAGCGGGCGCTCGAGATGGCCATCAAGCGCGCCAAGAGCCGCGTCGCCTTCGGCCAGCGCATCTCCGAGATGGGCGTGACCAAGGCCCATGTCGCCGACATGCGCATGGAGATCGACATGGCCCGCCTGCTGGTCCTCAAGGCCGCCTGGGCGATGGACAAGTTCGGCAACAAGGAAGCCCGCCAGCAGATCGCGATGATCAAGGTGGCGGTGCCGAACATCACCTCGAAGGTCGTCGACCGCTGCCTGCAGCTGCATGGCGCCGGCGGCGTCAGCCAGGTGTTCAAGCTCGCGAGCATGTACGCCCACCAGCGCACCCTGCGCCTCGCCGACGGTCCGGACGAGGTTCATCGCGACCAGGTCGGCCGTCTCGAGATCGCCAAGTACAACTAAAGTCCCTCTACCGGGACGGAACGAGGCGCGATCCCCCGGGATCGCGCCTTTTTCGTTGAGGCCTCATACTCCTCTCCCCCGCCAGGGGGAGAAGAACATGAGAAGAGCGAGGCAGGAGCCACCGTGGACAGTCCGAAGAAGAACCCGCACGTCACCGAGCATCTGGCCAACGAGCGCACTTTCCTCGCCTGGATCCGGACGGCGATCGCGGTCATGACGCTCGGCGTCGCCATCAACCGCTTCGCGCTCTTCCTGATGGAGATGCACCAGGTCGTGCCAGCCGTGCGCGACCTCGCCAACCGCCATGTCGAGAAGCTCGGGATCGGCCTGGTGATCCTGGGCATCCTGATGCTGGGCGGCTCGACCTGGCATTACCTCCATGTCGGCCGGACGATCGACGACGAGACCTATCGCCCGTCGATCAGGGTCATGGTGGGCACAGCCATCGCCATCGGCCTGATCGGCGGCTCGACGCTGATCTGGTTGTTTTAGAGGATCCGTCGTCTCGACCGAAGCCGAGCGCAGCTCGGCGAAGTGGAGAGACCTTCTCTCTACGAATTGCCGGCTTTTGGTTGAGAGGAGGTCTCTCCGCTCCGCACCTTCGGTGCTCCGGTCGAGACGACGGCTAACTCTTGGCCGATTGCGGCGCGGCGGGCGGACCGTCGGGCATGTCGAGCAACTCGCTCTCGGGGGCGCCGGCCTCGTAGGCCTTCGCCAGTGCCTCGGGATCGAAGGCGACGCCGATCGGGTTCTTCCGGAAGGCCTCGGTCTGGAAATAGGCCGCCGTCGCCTCCTTCGTCGCATAGCGGTCGACCTGCAGCTCGACGCCGTTGCCGTCGGGATCGCGATAGTAGATCGACACGGTCGGCCCGTGATGGATGCAGCGCGACGGCTCGATGCCCAGCGCCTTCACGCGGCGATACGTCGAGAGCAGCGTCCCGATGTCGCTGAACGTGTAGGCGACATGGGCGAGGCCCGAGGTCTTCGCGTCCGGCGCCTTCAGTCCCGCCAGGTTGACGATGCCCAGGCGATGATGCTCGTCGTCATAGGTCAGGAAGCAGATGTAGTCGGTGCGCTGGACCACCCGCATGTTCAGCACCGCCGAATACCAGTCGATCATTGGCTGCACATTCGACGAGCGCAGCACGAAATGCGCGAACAGGATGGGCGTAGCCGGCTTGTCCGACAGGGTCCGCCGGCGCGATGCGGTATCGATCGCTGTATCCATGACAATCTCCTCGATCGAGAGCGCGTCAGTCGACGCAACAACTCATGCTGCTGGCGGAGGGCGGGACGTCGAGAGCGGGATTTTCCGTGAAGAACCCGGCGGGGTGAAGCGCGAATCCCGCGGTGATCACGGGCTGGACCGGGAAATCCTCGGGGCGCGGAATGTGGTGAAGGCCGAAGCTGTGCCAGATCACGACGTCGGTATCGACCAGCGGACGATCCGCTTCTGTCCAGGCCGGCAATCCGTCGCCGCCGCTGCTCTGGTTGGGGTAGCGGCCCGCCGCGTAGATCTCGTCGGGATGGTAGGCGGTGACCCAGAGTTGACGGGTCATGAAGGCTGCGCGCCGGGAGACCATCGACTGGGGATGCGAGAAAGTGGGGACCGGGCTCAACGGCAGCAACTTGTAGGCGGTGGGCTGGCCCAGCCGGTTGCGGGCCTCCGCGCTCTCGATCTTCCAGAAGCGGGCGGCGTTGAAGTCGACGTTGCGCTGCGCACCCTGCTCGGTTTCGAGGACGGTCTGGCGGGTGGTGAAGGCATTGCCGTACGGGTTGCCGGCACCCATCGGCAGCGCCACCGTATCGACCTCGACAACCCGGTTGCGCTCGCCGTCGACCGCCATGTCGAGGCGCATGTTGAAGACGTGCTGATGGTAATGGGCATAGACGCCCGGCGACACGATCGTCCCATAGTCCGGCGCTTCGCCGTGCCGCAGGCCGGCGGTGTTCATGATCCCGGTTGCCTTCATCTCGAAGTGGATCGAGCCGTCCTGGTGAAAGTACCAGAACGAGCCGTATTCGTAGTTGCCGACCGTCGAGATCGACGACACGACCAGCCGCCGGGCGCGCCTCACATCGACCTCGCCGGTGAACAGGTCGGTGTGCTTCCACAGGATGCCGAAATCCTCCTCGTGCAGGCACACCGCGCTCTCGATGCAGTAGGGATCGCCCTTGCTATCGGACAGCCAGGCGTCGAAATAGCGGATGGCGCCGAGACAGTCGCAGCCCAGGGTCAGGGAGTTTGCGAGGACGCCGATGCCGTACTCGCCGACGTCGAAGGCGTTCTTGCGGAAATGCCCGCCGCCGGGATGTCCGTAGGGCACGACCATCTCGGACAAGGCGGCCCGGTGCAGCACCGACCGCAGCCGCCCCTCGTCCTCGTAGCCGATCGCATGCAGCACCAGCCCTTCGCGGGCATTGAAGCCGACGCGGAAGCGCCATTTCTGCCAGCGCACCTCGTTGCCCTCGACGGTGAAGCTCGGGCCGGCCGGCTGGACGATTTCCAGCGGCTTCACGTCGTCGCGAAAGACGCTTCGATAGCGGGCGGCATAGTTGCGATCGAGCCTCGGCACCTCGGCCGCGCCATAGTCGTCGACCCGCAGCACCTCGGCCCGATCGAGATCGACGACGGCACAAAGCCCCTCGATCGGATGGGCATAGCCGTTGTCGTGCTTCTCGCTGCGGTACCAGCAGAAGGTATGGGAGAGCCGCCGGCCCTCCTCGTCCGGCAGCCCGTAATTGCCGGCCGACCAGGGATCGACCTGCACGTTTTCGATGTCGGTGATACCGCGCCGGGCCAGCGCCTCGCGGAATCGCGGATCGGCCCGCGCCACCTCTCCGACCAGCATGATGTCGTCGACCAGGATGCGCGGCCGGACGCCGGGAACGTGCCGCCAGTCGACGACCTTGTCGGCAACCAGGTCCACCACGGCCTCCCAGACCTGGCCGTTGGTACGGTCGAACGCGCAAACGAACGCCTCGCGCGGGAACGGCGCGCCCGCCCGGAAGTCTCTCACGACGCTCTTGTCGGGTTCCTGCAGGCTCACCGTCTCGAACATCATGCCCGGCCCGAGATCGTGGGCGGCCCGCACGGCCACCGACGCTCGTCGTATCTCGTCGGGGGTCAGGGGATCGAGCGGATGGCCGGGGGCTGCATGCTTCACGGTCTCGGCGATGGCATCGGGCATGGTCTTCCTCTCGCGGACATTGTCACGGTGACGATTGCGGAGCGCAAGCCACGCCGAGGGACTGACCTGCAAAAGCAGTGCCTTGACCCCGCTCCCATATCGGCTTCCTCTGCCGGCGCATGTCCGCTCCCGCCATCGACCAGCCCGACACGCTGTCGCGCCTGATCCCGTCGCGCACCGCCCGCGGCTTCTTCCTGGCCGTGCTGTCGGGCCTCTTCTTCAATTTCCTCAATGCCTCTGTGAAGGAGCTGGCGAGCGAGATGCCACCGCTCTACGTCGCCTGGGGACGCTGGATGGCCGGCGTCGCGCTGATCGCGCCCTATCTCTTCTGGCGGGCCGGACTCGCCGGCATGAAGACGCAGGATCTGAAGCTCCACTGCTTCCGCGGCCTCTTCCACACGTCGGGCTATGCGCTGTGGTACGAGGCGGTCGTCTGGCTGCCGCTCGCCACCATGGCGGCGCTGGGCTTCACCGGGCCGATCTTCGTCACCCTGGGCGCGGTGATCTTCCTGCGCGAGACCGTGCACTGGCGGCGCTGGATGGCGGTCGGCATCGGTTTCGTCGGCATGCTGATCATCGTGCGGCCCGGCCTGGTCACGGTGAATCCCGGCATCATCATGATGCTGTGCGCCGTGCCGCTGATCGCGGGCTCCAACCTCGTGGCCAAGGTCGTGTCGGGCCGCGACAAGCCCGCGGTCGTCGTGCTGTGGCAGAGCGTGGTCGGCGCGATCTGCTTCACGCCGCTCGGGATCTGGTTCTGGCAGACACCGAATCTCGACCAGCTGCTGCTGTTCCTGGCGGCCGGCTTCTTCGGAACGATGGGCTACTTCTTCATCACATGGGCCTATCGCCTGCTCGACATTTCCGCCCTGCAATCCATCACCTTCCTCGGCATCGTCTGGGCCGCCTTGATGGACGTGGCGGTCTGGGGCAAGACCTCGGATATCTGGACCTTCGTGGGCGCCGCCATCATCGTGGCCTCCACGACCTACATCGCCCACCGCGAGGCAAGAGCGGGGGCCGCGGGAGGAAGAAAGAAATGACGGATCGTCTGGCCGGCAAGGTTGCGCTCATCACCGGCGGCGCCTCGGGTCTCGGCGCCAATGCCGCAGAACTGATGGCGAAAGAAGGTGCTCGCGTCGTGGTGGCCGACGTCGCCGTCGATCGCGGCAAGGCCGTCGCCGACCGGCTGGGCTCGGCCGGCCATTTCGTGAAGCTCGACGTCACCAGCGAAGACAACTGGAAGGCCGCCATCCAGGAGACCGTGGACAAGTTCGGCGCCCTGCACGTGCTGCTGAACTCCGCCGGCATCGGCCTCAGCAAGACGGTCGAGGAGATCGAGCTCGCCGAATGGCGCAAGGTCCACGCGATCGACCTCGATGGTGTGTTCCTGGGCTGCAAGCACGGCGTCGCCGAGATCAAGAAGCACACGGCGCGGCTCGGCGGCTCGGTGATCAACATCTCGTCGATCTCGGGCATCATCGCCGGCGCCAACATGGCGGCCTACAATTCGGCCAAGGCGGGCGTGCGCCTGCTCTCCAAGTCGGTGGCGCTGCACTGCGCCAAGTCGGGCTACAACATCCGCTGCAACTCGGTGCACCCGACTTTCATCGACACGCCGATCCTCGACAAGTACCGCGACCGCTTCGGCCAGGACCTGATGCAACAGAAGCTCGGCAAGCAGGTGCCGATCGGCCGCCTCGGCCGCCCCGAGGAAGTGGGCTGGGCGCTGGTCTTCCTCGCCTCCGATGAATCGAGCTTCATGACCGGCTCGGAAGTGATCATCGACGGCGGCATCAGCGCGATGTGATGGGCGCGTCGCGCCCATCATCCTGAGCATAGCGAAGGATCTCTCATGCTTCTCAATCTCGACGGACGTAAGATCTACTTCGACCTGGCCGGTCCGCAGAATGCGCCGACGGTCTGCTTCACCCATTCGCTGGCGGCCGATGGCGGCATGTGGACCGAGCAGCTCGTGCCGCTGCTCGCCGCGGGCTATCGCGTGCTGCGCCTCGACATGCGCGGGCATGGCGGCAGCCAGCCGGTGGAAGGCGACTACACGATGGACCAGCTCGCGGGCGACGTGAAAGGCGCGCTCGACGTGCTGGGTATCTGGAAGGTCCACTACATCGGCCTGTCGATCGGCGGCATGATCGGCCAGGGCTTTGCCCTCGCCTACCCCGAGCGGCTTCAGTCTCTGACCCTGTGCGACACGCACCCCTCCTCGCCGGACGATTCGGGCGGCCTGTGGGACCAGCGCAAGGCGGCCGTGCGCAAAGGCGGCGTCAAGGCGCTGGCCGACGGCAACATGGAGCGGTGGTTCACCTCGGAGTTCAAGGAGGCCAATCCGGCGCGCTGGAAGGAGATCCACTCGACCATCTGCGGCACGTCGGATGCCGGCTTCCTGGGCTGCGCCGCCGCCATCCAGAACTTCGACTATCTCGATCGGCTGCCGACCATCAAGATCCCGACCCTGGTGATCTGCGGCGACGACGATCCGGCGACGCCGCCCGACCGCAACAAGCTGATCGCCTCGAAGATCCCCGGCGCGCGCTACGAAGACATCGCCAAGGCACGCCACCTGCCCAACGTCGAGCGGCCCGAGCCATTCAACCGGCTCATGATGAGCTTCCTCGGCCTCAACCGCTAACCAGCGCCGCCGTCGCGCAAGGACCCACCATGGATTTCGCCTTCTCCGAAGACCAGCTCGCCATCAAGGACAGCGTCGCCAAGCTCTGCGCCGGCTTCGACGAGAAATACTGGCTGAAGAAGGACAAGGACGGCGGCTTTCCGGAGGACTTCTACCGGGCGATGGCCGACTCGGGATGGCTGGGCATCGCCATGCCGGAAGAATATGGCGGCTCGGGCCTCGGCATCACCGAGGCCTCGATCATGATGCAGGCGGTGGCCGAGTCGGGCGCCGCGCTGCAGGGCGCCTCGGCGATCCATCTCAACGTGTTCGGCCCCAACCCGATCGTGGTGTTCGGCACCGAGGAGCAGAAGAAGCGCATCCTGCCCGACATCATCAAGGGCAAGGTGAAGGGCTGCTTCGCCGTCACCGAGCCCGATGCCGGCCTGAACACGACGGCGCTGGAGACGCGGGCCGAGCGCGACGGCAACGGCTACGTCGTGCATGGCAAGAAGACCTGGACCACGACGGCGCAGGTCGCCGACAAGATGCTGCTGATCGCCCGCACCACGCCGAAGGAGAAGTGCAAGCGGCCGACCGACGGGCTGTCGCTGTTCTACACCGACTTCGACCGCAGCAGGATCGAGGTGCGGGAGATCGAGAAGATGGGTCGCAAGGCCATCGACACCAACCAGGTGTTCATCGACGGTCTGAAGGTGCCGCTCGAGGACCGGATCGGCGAGGAGGGCAAGGGCTTCCACTACCTGCTGCACGGCCTCAATCCCGAGCGCATCCTGATCGCCGCCGAAGCGATCGGCATCGGCAAGGCCGCCCTCTCCCGCGCCACCCAATACGCCAAGGAGAGGGTCGTGTTCGGCCGGCCGATCGGCAAGAACCAGGCGATCCAGCATCCGCTGGCCGAGAGCTGGATGCAACTCGAGGCGGCCAACCTGCTGACCTTCAAGGCGGCCTGGCTGTACGACAACGGCAAGGAGTGCGGCGCCGAGGCCAATTCGGCCAAGTATCTCGGCGCCCGCTCCGCCTACGATGCCTGCGAGCGCGCGATCCTGACTCATGGCGGCTACGGCTACGCCAAGGAGTTCCACGTCGAGCGCTTCCTGCGCGAAGTCATGATCGCCCGCATCGCGCCGGTCAGCGAGCAGTTGATCCTCTGCTACGTCGCCGAGCGGGTGCTGGGACTGCCCAAGAGCTACTGAACGGCCCCCGATTAAGGCGGAAACGGGGCGCGTACAGACGATTGTATCGTCTGTATCAGCAACCCTTTGGCGATTCAGGGCGTTTGTCCGGTACCTGAACGCAACCAATTCGATTGGAGTCGGACAATGACCCGCAACCAGCTGCATGCCGGACTGGCGCTGGGAAGCGTGTTCCTCATGGCGGGGATCGTGGCCTTCGCCCCGCCCGTGCCGCCTGCCTCGGCGCAGAGCCAGGCCGAGCGCATCTGTCGCGAGCAGGGTATCACGAAGACCAGCGAGGGTTACGAATACTGCCTGTCCCAGGCCACCCGCGCCATCGAATGGGGCAAGCCGGAGATCGCCTACACGATGGCCAAGGTCACGGCCGATGCGCGCGACGCTTGTCTCGAGTACGGCCTGACGCCCGCAACTTCCGGCTACAACTCCTGCATGGAACGAGAGACCCACGCCCGCAGGCTGCTCGTGTTCACGGACGAACCCCAGTACGACCGTGAGATTGCCGAGCAGTGATCCGGCTGCCCCACCCATCAGCGAGGGCACTGGTTTTGAGCCACGAAAGGAGGATGTCGTGACGCGCCTGAACACCATCTTCATCGCGGTTGCTGCTGCGGCTTCAGCGGCGGCGTTCGCGCCGCAGGTTGATGCCCGATCGAGCCATGCGCTCGCGATCGCGGAGAAGGCCTGCCTGGACCAGGGAATCAAGCCGCACTCGACCGCCTTCGAAAGATGCGTGGAACAGGTCGCCGACGCCTATGACCGGACGGGTCAGATGCCGAGGATCGCCTGGCCCACCGCATAGGCTGATCTCGAAAGTTTCGCGGTACGCGTCGCGGTGCCGGCGCCGCCAGGAACGTCGCTGCCATTTCGATCCGGGCCGTCGTAGGTTGTTATTATGCAACCGCTCCCCGCTTCCGTCCTCCCCGCCGGCTTTCGCGCCAGCATCCTGCCCGGCATCAACGGCCTGGATATCCACGTGCTTGAAGCCGGCTTCGACCGGAAGGCACCGGCCGTCATGCTGTTCCACGGCTTTCCGGAGATCGCCTACAGCTGGCGCAAGGTCATGCCCGCATTGGCCGAAGCAGGCTATCACGCCATCGCGCCCGACCTGCGCGGTTATGGCCGTACCACGGGCTGGAGCGCCGATTTCGATGCCGACCAGATCGGCTTCCGCTTCACCAACCTGCTGCGCGACGCCATCGGCGTGCTCTTCGCGCTCGGCCATCGTACCGCCGAGGCCGCGGTCGGACACGATTTCGGCTCTTCGGTCGCGTCCTATGCCTCGCTGGTGCGGCCCGACATCTTCAAGCGCATGGCGCTGATGAGCGCGCCTTTCCCCGGTCCTTCTTCGGTGCCTTTCGACACCGCCGGCAAGCCGGCGTCGCCCAAGGCACCGGACGTTCACGCCGCGCTGGCGGCTCTGCCGCGCCCGCGCAAGCACTACCAGTGGTACCAGTCGACCCGCGAAGCCAACGAGGAACAGTGGCATCCGAAGCAGGGCCTGCACAACTTCCTGCGCGCCTACTATCACTACAAGAGCGCCGACTGGAAGGCGAACAAGCCCTACGAGCTGAAGGGTTGGACCGCCGAGGAACTGGCGAAGATGCCGACCTACTACATCATGGACCTGGCCGAGGGCATGGCCGAAACGGTCGCCAAGGAGATGCCGACGGCCGAGGAGATCGCGGCCGCCAAATGGCTCACCGACGACGAGCTCGCGGTCTATGCCGGCGAGTACGAGCGCACGGGATTCCAGGGCGGCCTCAACTGGTACCGTGCCCGCACCAGCGGCCGCGTGACGCCCGAACTCGAGATCTTCACCGGTCGCACGATCGACCAGCCCTCGACTTTCATCTCCGGCAAGAGCGACTGGGGCAACTACCAGTCGCCGGGAGCGCTGGAGAAGATGCAGAAGAGCGCCTGCACCAACATGAAGGAGATCCACATGGTCGAAGGCGCCGGCCATTGGGTGCAGCAGGAACAGGCGGCCGAAGTCAGCCGTCTTCTGATCAGGTTCCTGAGGGAGACGAACGCCTGACCGGACTGGCAGGCGCTTCCGGGAACGACATCGCCGACTTCTCGGCAAGCTGACACCGGAGCAAGCCCCATGGCCGATTTCACCGCCGTCGATTCGCTCACCGTCGACGTCATCACCGACAATATGAGCGACACCTACGCCAGCAAGCCTGCGTTCGCGACCTCGGAAATGGCCAACATCCTGAAGGCGGGCGCGAAGGAGATTTCCGGCGAGACGCTTCTGGTCGCCAATCTCGGCTATGGGCTTCGTCTCAGGACCAGGATCGGCTCCCGGCAGCACACGCTGCTGTTCGACACCGGCACCGAAGGCACCGCCTTCATCCGCAACTGCCGCAACATGGGGATCGATCTCGGCGAGGTCGAGGAGATCGCCGTAACGCACGGCCACTGGGATCATATGGGCGCACTGCCGGCGGCGCTCGACGCCATCGCCGCCCGGCGCGGTCGCGGCAGCGTGACGGTCAACGTCAATCCCGACATGTTCAACGAGCGCGGCGTGCGGCTGCAGGACGGCACGATCTTCCCGGCCGCACGAGTCCCGACGCCGGCCCAGATGGAGGCGCAGGGCGCGCGGGTCGCCAACGACGGCCGGGCGCGCACGCTGCTCGACGGCCATTTCTACTACAGCGGAGAAATCCCGCGGGTCAGCGCCTTCGAGAAGGGCCGCGAGGACCATCTCTGCCGCAAGGACAATTCGGAGGAATGGCGGCCCGACCCGTTCCTGATGGACGAGCGCATGCTGATCGTGAACGTGCGCGATCTCGGCCTGATCGTGTTCAGCGCCTGCTCGCATGCCGGCATCGTCAATGTCTGCACCGAGGCGAAGCGGGTGTTCCCGGACACTCCCCTCCACGCCGTGATCGGCGGCCTGCATCTCGGCGGCGTCATGGAGCGCCTCATTCCGCAGACGGTCGAGGCGCTGGCACCCTTCGACATCGGCTACTTCATCACCGGCCACTGCACCGGATGGCGCGCCCTGCATGCGCTGGCGAATGCCTACGGTGATCGCGTCAGCCAATCCGCCGTCGGCACCACTTACACGTTCGACGCGAGCGCGACGCCAGCCAACCGCGAGACAAGGGCGCCGACGACGTTCGAAACGAAGCCGGCCTGGTGACCGGCTAGGCGCCCAACGCCTCCGCAAGCGCGACGAAATCCGTCGCAAAGACGTCGAACCAGGGTTCGGGCGCAACGTCCGGCCGGACGTCCGGGCCGAATTCCAGCGGGCGCGCCACGAAGGCCGTGCGCATGCCGAAGGCTCGCGCGGCCTTCAGATCGTACTTGTGGCAGGCCACCATCATGATTTCCTCGGGCGCGTAGCCGAGAAGGTCGACCGCGAGCTGGTAGACGGCAGGCGAGGGCTTGTAGCTCCGCGCCAGTTCCGCGGTCAGGACGGCATCGAAGGGCAGCCCTGCATGCTTGACCACGGCGACCATGGTCCTCATGCCGGCGTTGGAGAGGGTCGAGGTGACGAAGCGCCGGCGCAGGCGCGCGAGCCCTTCCACGCTGTCGGGCCAGGGATCGAGACGGGCCCAGACCTGGTTCAACGCGTCACGCTCGGCCGGGCTGAAGGCTGCCGACAGGCCATGACGCTGCAGGAGATCATCCAGCGTCTCGCGGTAGATGCGATCGACCCTGAGCCACGGGCGCTGCCCGGCGATGATCTGGTCCAGGACCGTGCGATAGAGCTGGCGCCAGTCGGCGGACAGGAGGCTCCAGTCGATCTCGAGGCCCTTGGCGCGATTCACCTCGGCCCCCATGCGCTCGAGCGGCCCGCAGAAATCGGCGCAGGTGCCCTGGACGTCGAAGGTGAGTGCCCGGACCTTCGCCAGCGATGCCGTCTGCGCCATGGTTCGATGCTCTCCTCCGGCCGAGCATCGCGCATGAATTCGACTGGCGTCAAACGATCGCCGCGCGATACCGTGTCCCGAGCCGTCGCGCCGCGCAGGCGGCCCGCTCACGAACGGAGTCAGTCCTGACCGATGCTTCACCGGGTCCTCTCTCGATCAGGACGTTTCGCGCGGTCCTGACCGAGGGGCGCGAGCCTCCGCCGCTCCAGGCGATCGCACGCCTGCCTTCCTACCGCTGGTTCGTCGTCGGCACGGTCTGCATCGGCGCTTGCATGGGCCAGATCGACGCCAGCATGACGCAGGTGCTGCTGCCGCGGCTGGAAGTCGAGTTCGGGGCGCGCCTGAGCAGCGTGAGCTGGGTCGCGGTGGCCTATCTGCTGGCGATGGCGTCGTTCACGCCGATCTTCGGACGGCTCGCCGACATGGTCGGCCGCAAGCTGCTGTATCTCGGCGGTTTCTTTCTCTTCATCGTCGGCTCGGGCCTGTGCGGCTTCGCCACCGATCTCCCGATGCTGATCTTCTTCCGCATCCTGCAAAGCATCGGCGCCGCGCTGCTGACGTCGAACAGCATCGCCATCATCGTCATGGCCACCGGCGAGAAGGAACGCGGGCGCGGCCTCGGCCTGCAATCGGCGGCACAGGCCATCGGCCTCGGCGCCGGACCGGCCATCGGCGGCCTGATCCTCGACACGCTGGGCTGGCAATGGGCCTTCTGGATCAACGTGCCGATGGGAATGGCCGGCGTGATCCTGGGCTGGTTCCTTCTTCCGCAGACCAAGAAGTTGCCGGCGACGGGACACTTCGACTGGTATGGCGCGCTCCTGATCGCGCCGGCCCTGACGGCGATCGTGGCGGTCCTGAACGAGGGCCATGTCTGGGGATTCACGTCACCGCTCCTGATCGGCTGCGTACTTTTCGGAGTTCTCTTTCTCACCCTCTTCGTGCGCGTCGAGCGCCGGGCCGTTACGCCACTGCTCGACCTGCATCTGCTGGGCAGGCGCGCCTTCCTGCTCGGCAACGCCGCGAACTTCCTGTCCTACTCGGTGCTGTTCGGGGTGTTTTTCCTCGTCCCATTCGCGCTCGTGCGAATCTACGACGACTCCGCCCTGGCGGCCGGCCTCCGGCTGTCGATCCTGCCCGTGATGCTGGGACTTCTGGCACCGGTCGGAGGTGCCCTCTACGACCGCTTCGGCGCCCGGGCGCCAACCTCCTGCGGCATGCTGATCTGCATCGCCAGTCTCGCGACGATCTATGTGTTCATGGACGGATCGGCCGCGAACCTCCACTTCGTCACCCTGGCGCTGGCACTGTTCGGCGTCGGGCAGGGCCTGTTCATCTCTCCGAACACCAGCTCGATCATGGCGACGGCGCCGCCCGAGCAGACGGGCCAGGCGGGCAGCGTGTTGAACGTGGTGCGGCTGATCGGCATGAGTGCCGGTATCGCTGGCGCCTCGACCCTCTTTGCGCTGGGACTGGGAGATACCGGAGGCAGCACGATCAACGTTCCGACGGCGTCCCTCGTGGCGTCCTGCCGCGGGGTGCTCCTGCTGCTTGCCGGCCTGGCCGCACTCGCCGGCCTGATCTCCCTGATCCGGCCAGCCGGCGTCGCTCGACGCGACGCCGGTGCTCGCGACCCGATCGTCGAGTGATCAGGCGGCGAGCTTCCTCGCCGTCTCCGCGATCCGACGGCCCTGGTAGCGGGCGCCGACCAGCTCGTTCTCCGAGGGCTGGCGCTGGCCGGTCCCACCGGCGATCGTGGTGGCGCCATAGGGGCTGCCGCCAGTGATCTCGTCGAGCGTCATCTGGCCGGCATGGCCATAGTCGAGGCCGACCACCACCATGCCGAAGTGCAGCAGGTTGGTGATGATGGAGAACAGCGTCGTCTCCTGCCCGCCATGCTGGGTCGCGGTGGAGGTGAAGGCGCCACCGACCTTGCCGTTCAGCGCGCCCTTGGCCCACAGGCCGCCGGCCTGGTCGAGGAAGGCCGCCATCTGCGAGGACATGCGGCCGAAGCGCGTGCCGGTGCCGACGATCACCGCATCGTAGTCGGCGAGATCCTCGACCCGGGCGACCGGCGCCTTTTGGTCGAGCTTGAAGTGCGCGGCCCTGGCGACCGCCTCTGGTACGGTCTCGGGCACGCGCTTGATGTCGACCTGGGCGCCGGCCTCGCGAGCGCCCGCGGCGACCGCCTCTGCCATCGTTTCGATGTGGCCGTAGCTCGAGTAATAGAGAATGAGAACCTTCGTCATGATTGTCTCCACTGGTCGGTTGAGGTTGAGAGGAAAGTGAGAGGTCAGGCCGCGATCCGGCCCATCCGGCCGGCGTGGTAGTCGCGGACCGCCCGTTCGAGCTCGTCGATCGAATTCATGACGAACGGTCCGTGACGCAGGATCGGCGCGTCGAGCGGATCGCCGCCCACCAGCAGGATCTCGCTGTCCATGGCGGCCGAGAGTTCGAGACGATCGCCCGTCGTGAGCCGCGCGAGCTGGCCCGCCTCGATCCGCCGGTCGCCAGCGATCAGGACGGCACCGACCATCACATAGACACCGAGCTCCGCCGGGCTGCCGACCGCCAGATCCGCGAGGGCCCCTGCCTTCAACGAGGCATGGACGACGAAGGGGCAGCCGGATGTCGCGATCGGTCCCGTGAGGTCGTCGACGACACCGGCCACGACCCGGGCCAGCACACGCCCGTCATCGGCGGTGAGAGTCGGAATGTCGGCAGCCTTCACGTGCCGATAGGCGGGCTCCGCGTGCTTCGAGCCCTTGGGCATGTTGATCCACAACTGGACGCCATGAACATGGCCGCCCTCGCGGCGAAGCTGCTCGTCCGGGCTCTCGTCGTGAACCACGCCCCGACCGGCGCGCATCCACTGGACCTCGCCCGGCCGCATGCTGCTCGTGTTGCCGAGACTGTCCTTGTGCGTCTGGCTCCCTTCGAGAAGCAGGGTGAGTGTCTCGATCCCGGCATGCGGATGAGCCGAGGCACCCTTGGCTTCGCCCGGCCGCACCTCGATCGGGCCGAACTGGTCGAGGAAGATGAAGGGACCGATCGCCTCATAGGCGTTCGAGGGAATCGCCCGGCGCACCTCGAACCCGTCGCCTTCGAGGGTCCGGAACGCCTCGTGGACCGAAACGAGCTGGCGTTTGCTGCCGTTGCTGATCGAAGTCGTCATGGCCGCCCTCCTTGGTGGCAGGGCGTATGTAGGGGCAGCGCTTTTGACTGAAAATCCGTATAAGTCTGAACGATCTTTTCGGGAAATTAGAAATGCCGACGACTCCGGGCACTCCCTCCTTCGCCCAGCTCCAGGTTCTGCTCGCCGTGGTCGACGCCGGCAGCTTCGCAGCGGCCGCCCGGCGCCTCAACCGTGCGACGTCGGCCATCACCTATGCCATCGACAATCTCGAGGCCCAGCTCGGCCTGCCTCTGTTCGATCGGATCGCCACCCGCAAGCCAAAGCTCACCCAGGCAGGCCGGGCGGTGCTGGCCGAGGCCCGCGCCGTGACGCACGGCGTCGACATGCTGCGCGCCAAGGTTAAGGGGCTGCTCGAGGGGCTGGAGGCCGAGGTGTCGCTCGCCGTCGACGTCATGCTGCCCACCGCCCGCCTCGTGGATGCCTTGCAGGCCTTCCAGACGACCTTCCCGACCGTCCCGTTGCGGCTCCATGTCGAATCCCTCGGCGCCGTCACTCAACTCGTGCTGGAGGGCACGGCGAGCATCGGCGTCAGCGGCCCCAACGTGGCAGCCGACGGCACCGAGAGCATCGCCATCGGCGGCGTCCGGCTGGTGCCGGTGGCGGCGCCCTTCCACCCGTTGGCGCGTCTCGGCGG
>Ga0255171_1000047_pt1 | contig 58326 bp, 59 predicted proteins | sample Atl_Yuk_RepB_8d_FD_183176 | JGI IMG/M metagenome (GOLD analysis project Ga0255171, IMG submission 183176) | Freshwater microbial communities from Altamaha River, Georgia, United States - Atl_Yuk_RepB_8d | ecosystem: Environmental > Aquatic > Freshwater > River | place: USA: Georgia | collected...
CAAATAAACTCGGGATGTCGGCGGCAGAGCTGCAAGAGGCAGGCACTCTTGTCGCTGGGTACGGAATTGACGCGGCGCTTGTGGAAATGATCCTTGGAGATGACCACGGGCCTCTGTTGACCAAGTACCTTGCGCAGAATCAGCTTGAACTTGAGCGGCTTGTGCAAATGCCGGTGACGATGGCGGCAGTCCGACTTGCTACTGAGGTCAAATCTAAAGCCGTTGCCATGAAACCCAAGGTAACCACAGCACCTGACCCGCTGAACGCCCCACGAAACGCGGGCATCAGTCCAAAGCCGAAAGGCCCGAAGGGTGCTACTTTTGAATAGGAGCATTTGCGATGCCAAATAATCTATCTAGTAACATTACCCGAAAAGTCGCCCGAGTATTCCTGGACGCCTTTGAGGGTAGCCGAGTCCTGACGAAGACGGTTGACACCCAGCTTCTCAGCAACAAGTTCAATCCCTCTTCTGGTAGCACGGTGGACTTCAAGCGCCCCCATGACTACAACACGATCCGCACCTCCGGCGGTAACATTTCGGCTTCCACGAAGTCGGACATCATTGCCGGTAAAGCCACCGGCACCGTTCAGAACTACTTCACGGTAGCCACTGAGTGGACGAACCTTCAGGAAGCGATCGAACTGGATCAGCTTGAAGACATTCTGAAGCCGATGGCTGCGCGCATCGTGACCGACCTCGAGGTCGATTTCGCTGCGTACATGTACAAGAACTGTAACCTTTCAATCGGAACGCCTGGCACCGCTGTTGACGCGTGGTCTGACGTTGCTGCCGCCGGTTCGCTACTTCAGGAGATCGGCGCTCCCATGACGGATACTTACTACGTCATGAACCCGTTCACGCAGCAGGCTCTAGCATCCGCCACGAATGGTCTGTACTCCGCTGAGAAACTGGTCACCAGCGCTTGGCAGAAGGCGCAGATTAGTACGCCGTTTGCAGGTCTTCAGGGCATCAGTTCAAACTGTCTTGCTACCTACACCTCTGGAACGGCAACTGACCGCGCTGGTACGCTGTCGGCAACCCCGACCGCAACTTATGTGGCCCACAAGGACACGATGATTCAGGACATCGCGGTGACTGCGTTTTCCGCTAACCTGACCATCAAGGCTGGCGAAATCGTTGAGGTGACTGGTCGCTTCCGCATTGGTATCTCGAGCCGTCAAGTAGTCCTTGACAACACGGGTGCCCAGATCAAGTGGCGCGGTGTTGTGACTGAGGATGTAACTCTTGGCGCGTCCGGCAATGGTACGTTGAAAGTCGCTGGCCCTGCCATCTTCGAGGCCAATGGTCAGTACAACACGGTCAACTCGGCGCTGACGAGCGGTGATGTAATTACCGTTCTTGGTTCCGCTTCGACCGTGTACAAGCCCAACCTGTTCTACTACAAGCAGGCGTTCGGTCTTGGCACTGTGAAGCTGCCGAAACTGTACGAGGGCGACACCATTGCCACCACTGAAGATGGTATGTCGATCCGCATTACCAAGTACTCTGACGGTGATGCCAACACGCAGAAGATTCGTTTCGACCTTCTGCCAGCCTACGCCACCTTCAACCCGTTCTTTGCGGGCCAAGGGTTCGGCATCTAAGCGAAAGGGGGCGCAAGGACGCGCCCCTTTTTCTATTGGGGTAATCATGATTGAAATCTGGATAAAGCCGAACGGCATGGAAGTGCCGGTGAATTCTGAGAACCATAACGCGGCGCGTCAGTTGGGCTGGGTTCCGAAAGCGGAACTGGAAGCCAAGTTGGAAGAAGACAAGCCGAAGCGCGGCAGGCCGCCGAAGGTGAAGGAATGAAAGGGTTATACGCGAACATTCACGAAAAGCGTGAGCGAATCAAGAAAGGCTCTAACGAGAAGATGCGCAAGCCTGGCTCAAAGGGTGCGCCTACTGCAAAAGCGTTCAAACAGTCAGCCAAGAAGGCGAGGTTTGAGTAATGGCAACCGTTGCCCAGGTCGCGAAAGCGTCGTTGCAAAGGATCCTCGTTCAGGCGTCCGAGGCTCCCCTCGAAGCGGATGAGTATCAGGATTTCATCTTTGCGATGAACAACTACATGACCGCGCTGGACGCGGCAGGCGTGCATCTGGGCTACACGGTAGTCTCTGGGTTGGGTGACGAGGTAACGATCCCTGTAGGCGCTCTGCGGGGCGTTATCGCGAATCTGGCGATTGAGGTTGCCCCTGATTACGGTGGGGTGGTCAGTGATGCGCTAGTCCTTCAGGCGCGGGAAGGGATGCAAGCCATGAGGATGTTGGGTCAGACGATAGGCGGAACTCGATTTCCTTCGACGTTGCCTGTTGGGTCTGGCAATTCCGAGAATGGCTACGGCCGAAGCTGGAATTTCTACCCCGAAAGCGAGGCGGCGATCCTTGGTGAAACGATTGGTGTTATCGGATTGGAGTCTTCGACATGACCGACCGTGCTTTTGGTGTAAAGCAATCAGACTTCACTGCGCAAACATCCGTTCCGGCGGGGTCTTTCCTTGGCTTTTTCAACAACGGTTACAACTACAAGATTTCCTACGCCAATTTCATCTCTGGTTTAGGGGTCACTGGGACGATTGTTCAGGACGGCGACCCGGCGGGAACGCCAGTTTTGGATGTTCAGGGCACGATAAACAACATCCGCAACCTTGAGGACGGGTCTGGCATTTCTTGCAATGTCTCTCCCCAAAACGGGATTGAGATTTCGCACAATTTCACCGTGAACGCCACGGGTTTGCCGATCATGCTCAACTCGACGGCGGCCAGCCCGACGTTTGTCTCTCTGGTGGCCGGGACTGGGATAAACCTCTCCGCAGTGGGTAGCACGATTGAGATCGTTGCAGAGCAAGCAACCGTCTACGGTCAGGTGTATATGCAGGGCAACGCTACTGCCACGACGATTGCATCAACCACCGTGCCTGTTTTGGTAGCTGGAACGTGGACTGTAGACATCTTGAGCAGTTTTACGGGGACAACCGCTGGGCGTCTAACATATACGGGCATTGAAACAATAATTTGTCGCATTGAAGCGTGCTTAACACTTGCTCCAACAAGCGGCGCAAACCAGCACACCTCTGTTTATATCGCCAAAAATGGGACGGTAATCGCGGGCAGCCGAATGATGTCGCATATAAGCAGTGGCGCAGATGAAGTGATTGCAGCCGCATGGCAGGTTTCAATGGGGACGAATGACTACATTGAGGTGTTTGTTCAAAACGCCACCGCGCTGAACAATATTCTTGTTTCGCGTGCCGTCCTGAGTATCCACTGATGATGCTCCCGATTACCAACGGGTTCTACGTCTCCAACTCTCTGCCGATTTCGGCGCAGGAATGCACGAACTGGTATGTGGTGGTTGAGGGTGCGCCGTCTCTCGCGCAGGAAACGCTGAGAGGGACGCCGGGGATTGAGCAGGTTGAAACCTCTGGGGTTCTGTTACAGGTGAATCGCGGCGCGCACTCCATGTCTGGCAAGGCGTATTTCGTCAACGGGACGACCTTGTATCGTCTGGATCAGACCGCGCTGATTCCATCGGAAGTCTATGATCTGGTGAGTCTTGGTACGGTGACTGGAACCGCGAGGTGTTCGTTTGCCGACAACGGGACGCAGATGATGGTTTTGGTGCCTGGCGGCAATGGGTATATCTGGAACCATGTAACCTCGACATTCTCTCAGATCACAGACCCTGATTTCACTGCGAACGGCAATCCTCAGTTCGTCGTGTTTGTTGATGGGTATTTTGTCGTTTCGACCGACACGAAAAAGTTTATCGTTTCGGCAATCAACAATGGATTGAGTTGGAACGCGCTGGATTTCGGCACGGCCGAGTCTGATCCTGACAATATCGTGGCTCCGATTGTATTCAAGAATCAGTTGTTCATCTCTGGAAGCCAGACCTTCGAGGCGTTCCAGAATATCGGTGGCAGTGATTTCCCGTTTCAGCGGACGGGTCTTTTTCTTGATAAAGGGGTTTTCTCCCCGTACTCCCTCATCAACACACAGGATACGTTTATGTGGGTTGGTGGTGGGCAAAACGAATCTCCGGGGATCTGGGCGTTTGCGGGTAACAGTTCACAGAAGATTTCGACGGTTGCGATTGATTCAATTTTACAGACCCTGACGCCGGGGCAGCTTGAGGCAATCTACAGCTGGACGTACTCGCAGAACGGGGCCTATTTCGTGGCGTTTGCGCTTCCCAATTCGACGATTGTTTACGATCACGCGTCAAAAAGATGGCACGAGCGAAAGTCTTACATTGAAGGCGAACAGACGGCCTATCGGGTGAGCGGGCTGACGCAAGCGTACAATTACGTTTTCTGCGGGGATACGGTTGATGGCCGGATTGGTAAGCTCAATCCTGACCTGTTCACCGAGTACGGCGGGGCGATCATCCGCACGGTGGCGACTCAACCTTTTCAGAACAATATGCAGTCATTCTTCGTGCCGTCGCTTGAGCTAACGGTGGAGTCTGGCGTTGGCAATGAGGCTGTTGAAGAGCCGGTGATCGCGATGGATCGCAGTATGGACGGCAAAACATGGTCTGACCAACGCATGAGAAAGTTGGGGAGAATGGGTGAATACGACCGCAGAGCGGTTTGGAGACGCAACGGCAGAGCGTCGAGGTTCGAGGTGTTTCGGTTCACCTTATCCGATGCGGTAAAACCTGTGATAATTCAGCTTACAGCCAATATTGTTCCAGGTGCTAAATGACCGGCCCTAGACTGAACGCTGCCAACCCTGTTGTTGAGCCGAACGGCACGATGACGCAGCAATTCCGCAACTGGACGATTGACGCATCGTTGAGTATTCCAATCATCGGAGTAGGAAGTCCTGAAGGCGTGGTGAGTGCTCGACAGTATTCGCTCTATATCAACTCCACTGGAACAGCGGGAAATATTGAGTACCGCAAGATGCTGCCGGATATTGGCGGGGATGTAACGCAGGGATGGCTTTTAGTGTAAGGGCGTGCGAGGAAGACGAAGCGTTAGAGTACCTTCGTGACCCCTCGGTAAGAAAGTTTCTCTCAGTGGATCCGGTGAGCGTGAATGCTGAGTGGATCAAGCTGGTGATGAATGAAAGGCTGTTGGTTCTTACGAAGCCTGACTGGAAAGAGATTGAAGTTCACGTTGCCTGTAAGTTCCGAGATCGGGGAATTGTCAGGCAGACGATGAAAGATGGGCTGGAGTGGTTGCATCAGGATTTCGAGATAGTTTGGACGACCGCGCCTGACAGTCGGGTTGGGTTGGTCAGAATGTTGGAATCATTAGATTTCCGCAGAGTCGGATCGAGGTGGGAGCATGGGAATTGAAGCTGCAATTGGTGGTCTTGTTGGTGCTGCTGGTAAGGCGTTATTTGGGAACGCAACGCGATCCGCTGTAACCTCTGCGGCGGCATCTGCAATAGGAAGTGCGGCAGACCGTCGTGCGTTGGCCGAGGCCGCGAACAAAGCCAACGAAGCAGCTGCTGCGAGGACGCAGGCTGGGTTGGCTGCCCTTGCCCCAGGCTATCAGGCTGCGCAGAATATTCGTCAGCAGGCGTTTGGTGCTGGTCAAAGGATGCGCCAGCAGGGTATGCAGCAAGGCCTGGGGATGCTCTCCCAGCTTTACGGGCCGACGGCAAATCTCTATCAGCAGGGAAATATGGCTGCTCAGAGGGCGTTGCTCGCAGGGATTCCACTTCAACGCGCTGCGATCCTTGGTGAGCCGATGGACTATTCCGCGCTTCAGCCGACGCAGATTTCCTACGATCCGAATATGCTGGCTGGGATTTTCGGCGGCGCACAACTTCCTCGCGGCCGGTTGAACTTGCCGCCTTACATGGCTGGTCAGGCACAGGAATAAGCTATGGTTACCGATGAGCAAATCAGGCAGTGGCTAGCTGACAACCCACAAGCTACCGACGAGCAGGTTCTGCTCGCCATGAAGCAGTATCAGGTCTCGCCTGAACAGATAGCGCGGGCGACTGGTACGAATATCGGTGACGTTAACCAAAGAATTGATGCGCAGATCAATCAGTATCTGGCGAACAATCCTCAAGCCAGCGACGCTCAAATCTATCAAACGATGAACCAGTTTGGGATCACTCCCGAACAGGTGGCCCGTGCGCAGAACGTAAGCGTCGAATCCATCATGCCGCGAATCAATGCGGTGATTGAACAGCAGTCTTTGGCCCCCGTAGGTCAGACCCCAACGGGGGTGAGAGGCTTCGAGGCGGCCGCTAATCGCGGAATGAATCAGGCAATCGCCACTCAACAGGCTGCGCAACAGGCAGCGCGTGGTGACCTTTCCGCCGGTATGCAGGAGGTCGCAAGACTTTACGGGCTGAACCTTGATGACCTTCGCGCAGCACAACAGGCAGCGCAGGGCAGTCTTACTCAAGCCATGCAAACTGGGCGTGGACTGTATGGCGAGAACATCGCAGGCATCCAGGCCGCAGGAGAACGCGCCAGAGGCGACCTTCAGAACTACATGGGCCAAGCGGCAGGGTTGTTCCAGCCCTACCAACAGGCGGGCACTCAGGCGTTACAGCAGCAGCTTGCATTGTCTGGTGCGCTGGGTCAGGACGCATTCAACCAGGCTTATCAGGAAAGCCCCTACGTTCGTTTCCTTCGAGAGCAAGGGGAGCGGTCAACTCTCGCTGGCGCGGCCGCTACAGGCGGTCTGGGAGGCGGCAGGGTACAACAGGAGTTGGTGAGGTTTGGTCAGGGTCTCGCCAGTCAGGGACTCCAACAGCAAATCGGCAACCTTGGGAACCTTTCAGGGATTGGGCTAAATGCTGCCGGTTCTGGCGCGAACATCCTGACGGGCTTGGGGACGAACCTTGCGAATCTCGGGACTGGGACTGCGCAAAGCGTCGCTGGTCAGAGGGAGAACCTTGCAGGGCTTGAGTCTCAGTTCGGGACGAACCTTGCCAACCTTGCTACGGGAACCGCTCAGAACATCGCAGGACAGCGCCAGAACCTCGCGGGGGCGCAGGGTCAATACGCGACCAACCTTGCGAACATGGGGCTTCAGACGGGCGGAAATATCGCCAATCTCCAATCGGGAACGGCAAGCAATATCGCCGCCAATCGTATGCTCGCGGGTCAGCTTCTGGCGGGTCAGGCGGGCACTGCGGCGGCTGGGTTGGGTGATCTTGGGGCGGCCCAAGGTGCGAACCTAAGTGACATCCTGAACCGCTACGGAACGGCAGGGTTGGGACTGTCTCAGGGGTATACCCAAGACCAGATCAACGCCTACCAACAGGCGGCAGAGAATCAAGCAGCGTCTCAGCAGGGGTTTGCGGTCAATCAAGCGAATATGCTCGCAGGGCAGCCGTTCGCGCAGATGCAGCCGTTTTCCTACGGCCAGGCAGCCGGTAACGCTCTGAACGCTGCGGCGCTTGGGTATCAACTGGGTGGCGGGAATCTTGGGGTGACGACTCGGCCGACTCAGGTAAGCGGAACCGCTCCGGGTTATGCGATGCCGCTTTCCGCGCTCAACTCAAACTGGCTTTCGTCGGCATTAGCAGGGCTTTGACATGGCACAAGACATCGGTTTGCTTCTTCGCGGTCTGGGCGCGGCCTTCTCTCAACAGGTTCCGCAGTTCCGCCAGGAAATGGCGCAGGAACAGGAACTGGCTCGCCAGCAACAGGCATTGGCTGAACAACAACGTCAACGTCAGCGCCAGACGAAGATGGAAGACTATGAATTCAAGCAACAGGTTGAAGCTGCGGGGTATCAGGACGGCTTGGCGCTGGCGAATTATCTGATGAGTGGCAATCTCGAAGCAGGTCTTAATCTGCTTGAAAACCGTATGCAGACAATGAAAGAGCTTGAGCAAGAATTGGGAATAAATTTCTCCAATGATCCAACGGCAAGCATTTACGAAGATGTAAGACGGTCAATAACTGGAGACCCAGAAGCACTCCGCAGGGCGCAGACGCGAACTGCCTTGGTGGTTGCCGAAGGGTTCGACAAGGGCTTGATAAAGCTGCCTGAAGCGGCCAAGGGCGTTGTTGTAAACGGAAGGCTAGTTAATCAGGCGACAGGCGAGGTTATGTATGAATCGCCAGCCGAGGCAGCGGCGCAAGCGCAAGATGAATATAGCCCCGGCATTACCAGATACAGAAACGGGGTTGCTGTTCAGTACAGCAGGCAGGGCAATGTCAGAGTTGTTGATGAGCAAGGCAGAGCGGTGTCCGGCCCTGATGCGCAGGCAGCAATACAGCGCGGCATTGACTCAGGCATTGCCGAAGCTGGACAGGTAGCCATCTCGCAGGCGCAAGGCAAGGGTGCGTCGGAAAGAGCGCAAGGAATCATAAACGCTGGAGTGGACGCTGTTTCTCAATTCCCAGTGATTACTCGGACGCTTGATCTTTTGAAAGAGGCTAAAACTGGCGGGTTTGCTGGTGCTGGCATTCGTGCAAGATCGCTTTTCGGCGTTGAGGGTGCGGATGAGGGTGAGCTTTCTTACAATCTTTCCATGAATGTGTTGCAGCAGCTTAGGCCAATATTCGGTTCAGCATTCACCGCTGGCGAGGGTCAGAGGCTAGAAAGAATTGAAGCGTCTATCGGTCGAAATACCGACACCAACATCCGTTTGTTGAATCAAGCATTAAGCGTTGCCAAAACATCCGTTGAAAAAGCACTGGATAGAGCGGAGGAGGCAAATGATTCCTCAACCGTTCGTGAGTTGAGCAATGCGATTTCTATGCTGGAGTCATGGTCTACCGGCGAATTGACAATGCCAGCAGAGTGGACGCAAATGGGTGGCACGAAAGAGGCATGGGATAGACTGCCTGACGCAGACAAGCGCGAATTTATTGGTGGCAAGTAATGGCTAAAACCAGAGAACAAATCTTGCAAGAGGCAATGGCGGCAAAGGCCTCTCCGCAGACCGATGCTCCTGTTGTTCAGCGAAGCAGGCAGGACATTGTGAGTCAGGCAATGTCAAACGCGCCGCAGCCTTCTCAGTTCCAGCAGGGGATCCAATCCGACCCGATATTGAGCACGCTTTACAGCCTTCCCGGCACGCGACCATTGATGGAAGCGGCCAATGCGGCAGGGAGATCGGTTGCGGATGTAATTGACTTCCTCGGCCCGAATGCAGTCAACAGTCTTTTGCAGATTTCAGGAGCGCAAGCAAGGGTTCCTACAGTTCGAGGATCTCTTGAGTCAATCGGCGCGCTGGCTCCCGCTGGGGCGTATATGCAGCCGGGGCTTTTGCAACAGATTGTTTCTGGTGTTGGCGAGGCTCTCCCGATGGCTCTGGGGCCGCAGGCGTTGTTGCGGGCGGGTATGAGAATGCTTCCTCAAACGGCTACGCCCTCTGTTGCGAGGCGAGTTGCGACCGAGATGGCTAGGACAACCCCAGCGCAAGAGGCTATCGCAACAACCGGAGCTGTAGTTGGCGGTGAGATAGGAAAAGAAACCGGGCTTCCTGGCGGCGAATTTGTCGGTGCGTTAGCCGGTGGGGTTACTGGCATTCCGATCATCTCTGGGATTGACCGGATGCTAACGAATAAAACGGACTTCACCGCGATGGCTGGCAACCTATCGCGTGCGCGTCAGGATATCGCCGGAGAGATGTTGGCTAAGTCTCTGAGGGCATCTGGTATGTCGGTCGACGACGCGATGAGGCAGTACCGATCTCTCGGCCCTAATGCCCTTCCGGCGGACATTGACCAGTCATTCCGCGAGATTCTAAGAGCGGCGATGAACGTGGACGAAGGGATATCAGGACAGGCCCGCAGGGCTGTAAGCCAGCGCCAGGCGGGATCTGGAGCGCGGATTGCGCAGTCGATGGATATCATCAGTGCTGACAGTTTGGACAATTACCTGCAAACCGTCGATCAGACGCTTGGCCCACAAGTTCGTCAGCTTTACCAACAAGCATCTCAGCAGGGAATATCCATTCCGCCAGCTTTGAGGGCTAGGTTTGAAGGTGACAGCGCCATCGGCCGAGTTCAGCCAGAAGTGCAGAGACGGCTTGCTGATCGTAGAGCGATGGGTGAGCAAGTAAGCAACTTCGACCTGATTGACGAAACGAAACGCGCTCTGGATGACCAGATTGGCGCTGCGCTTCGAGGTGGACAGAATCAAGAAGCTAGACGGCTGATTCAGTTGCGCAATTACATGGTACGAGAGGCTGACGCCCAAATCCCAGAATATGGGCAGGCGCGGCAACTGTACGCTGGAAGAATGGCAATTGAAGACGCTGCGACATTGGGTGGGGAGATTTTCCAGACCAACGCACGGGAATTGCGAGACCTGACGAGCGTAATGACGCAACCTGAAAGGAACGCTTACATATTGGGCGCAAAAGAAGCCATTTTGAATCGGATTGACAACACTGGAGCAACTCGCAACCAGGTGCAGGCATTGTTCGGCAAAAATGGCGACGCGATGAAGCTGGGCACGCTGTTTACTGATCCCAGAACTCGACAAGCGTTTATGGATAGCCTGAGGCGAGAAACCGAGTTTGTTGTTACAAGGAACGCTGTTATCGGCAACTCGACGACCGCCGGACAGCTTCAGCGGATCAAGGAGTCGCTGATGCCAGCCGGTGGATACAAACAGGCTCTCGGTCAGGCTGCATCGTTGGTGACAAGTCCGACACAGCTTGCACGCGAGGTTACTGGTATCATTGACAACATGAGAGCCGAGAAAGGCAGTGACCTTTATCTGAAAGGACTCATTCAGGCTGGCGACATACTTTTGACAGCCGGCATGAACCCGAATGATCTGCGACGGCTTTTGGAAACTGGCAGTGTGGACAGGCTGACGACAGAGCTTCGCCGGGTCGCGTCGCCAGATTATAGGGGCCGATCTGCTGCGGTAGTTGGTTTCGGCGCGCAACAGTCAAACGAGGAATGAGCAATGGCTCGCTTTGGTTCGCTCGATACACAATATTTCGATGACGCTGGCGATCCTCTCGTCAGCGGGAAAATCTACTTCTACGAGACCGGGACAACGACCCCGAAAAACACTTACGCAGACGTAAACTATACGATCCTCAATGCGAACCCCGTGATACTCACGGCAGCGGGGCGTCAGCCAAACATCTTCTTCGATGGCGTAGCGAAGGCGATCCTGACCAAATCAGACAACACGCAGATTCTGGTTCGGGATCCCGTAGGAGAGACTGAATCCAATTTCGGTGACGCGTGGATTTCGACCAAGACCTACCAGGCCAACGATGTTGTTAAAGGATCGAATGGCGAGTTCTACCGCTCATTGGTAAACAACAACATCAACAATGACCCTGTCACAACTACCGGATCGTGGACGTTTCTGTATTCGGTGGAGTGGAGTGCAGGAACGACCTACAAGCTAGGGTCTGTGGTCACGCGCAATCAGCTTTTCTACCAGTCGCTTCAGAATGCCAACATCAACAAAGACCCGCTCACAGAAAATACCTGGTGGGTGCCGATTCAGCTTGTTTGGTCTGCGACCGCAACTTACGGATTGAGCGCAAACGTGGTCGGAACGGATGGCATTTTGTACACCTCGATCCAGGCAGCCAACATTAACAATCCGCCTGCGACCTCTCCGGCGTGGTGGATCGTATCTGCTGCATCCTTGACTACCGTAACCGTTCCGTTCGGCGGCACTGGCAGAACATCTCTGACAGCTAACAACCTGATCGTTGGTAACGGCACTTCAGCGGTTCAGTTTGTGGCACCCGGTGCTAGTGGTAACGTCTTGACCTCTAACGGCACTACTTGGCAGTCAACGGCCCCTAGCACTGCCATCATTGGTTACACATCAAGGCTAACCACCACGGCGTTTGCAGGCGGGACGCTGAACACGACCGCCGCAACAGCTTATGACATGGACGGCGACATAGAAATTATTGTTGGCGCAAATTCGAGCGGAAATGTTGTTGCGGTAGCCCATAAAAACTCAACCGATGCGTTCGGTAGCCCGCTGGTGGTAAGGGCAACGAATTGCGCGGTTGGAAACATAGTTGCCATTAAGCATACGTCAACGCAGTTGCTTGTAGTGTCGTGTACCGCTGTTAGCACCGCGCTGGAGGCTGTTGTTGTTTCGTTGAACACCGGGACGCTGGCGTTGACTGCGAACACCGCAGCAACGGCGACTCTTTCTGGCAATACTAGCGGGTTCATCTCGCGCAACGGGATTGTGGCTGTCCCATCATTGCCAAATAGCTTTGTCATCAACTACAACGTGGCTACGCCAGCACGGCAAGTACGCGCCATATCAATCAGTGGGACAACGGTGACCATCGGCAGTGAGGCAGCCCCCTCTGGTAATTCAGATTTGACAGTTGTGGCAACCGGCGACAAGATAATCGTGGCTTCATATTCAACCAGTTTAAACTCAATTTATACGACGCCTTACACTGTAAGCGGCTCAACTCTAACGGCTGGAACAGGCACAACTACATCCGTAGCTGGTTCACCATTAATAAATAAGTTTTTTGCGCTAGGTACGCGTTTTTGTCTTATTTACCTTGACAATAGTGCACAAACAGTTATTGGTGGTATTGTTACGTTAACCGGCACAACAACCACAATTTCCACAGCAACTTTGATTAGCGCAGGAGCCGCTAATGGTTATTGGGATTGCATAGCTGTATCTTCGTCAAAAGTATTTGTTGTCAGTGCAAGCAGCACAGCTGGACAAGGCGCAAACATTCTGACGGATTCATCTGGAACAGCATCAGCTGGAACAGCTGTTAGCACTTTGAGTATTAACTTTAATACTCGAAGAAGTTGCGCATATCTTGATGGAACAAACGTGATTGTTCAAGAGTTTCTCACTGGTACTCCCGGTTCCTACAACATAATATCTTTTGACTGTAGTGGAAGCAGCCCAGCAATTAACAAAACATTGTTACAAGCAGTGCCCGCTGTTAATACCATGTTTGAGGTGAATGCTGGTACCAACACACCTGCGTTGGCGCGCAATAGAGCAAACTTCTACGGCACCGGATACGGTTATGCAATCCGTAACCAGTCTAATACTGGCTCGGGCCTTGCAAGTTTTGAAACCAGAATTGGCTCTTCTGGTCTGCTGTTTTATCCTCTTGTCGCAGTTCTGCCGATTGGTTCGGTTGGACGCAATGACAGAGAAAACTGGGTTGCAACAGGGAATGAGCTAATCAAAATGGAGTTGCTGGCATGAAGACAATCGTAAGGCAGGCAGGCAACATTGGCCCATTTTCGGTCATTGAAACGCTAGATGATAGGCTTCGTTGCGATGGGGCTGATTTCCAGTTTTCAATCCTTGGTGCATACACCATCAGTGAGAATCCCGCTGATGCCCCAGCCTCATTCGTTGATACTACACAACTTGAGGCAGACGCACGATCACAGCGCAATCGCTTACTATCCGAATCCGACTGGACACAAGTTGCTGATGCTCCTGTAGACAAAGCAGCATGGGCGACCTACCGTCAAGCTCTGCGTGATGTCCCACAGCAAGCTGGCTTCCCCACCACAATCACTTGGCCTGAAAAACCGTAAGGAGTAGATCGTGGATTATCAGACCTTGTTTAACTTGGCCATCACCGTCGCCGCATTTTTCGGTGGATGGACGTTTAACCGCATCTACACGGCAATTGACAGGCTGGATAAGGATGTCCGCGATTTGCCTCATGTCTATGTCAGTAAGGCCGACTACAAGGTCGAGCTGCAAAAGATTGATGCTTCGTTGTGTCGTATCTTCGACAAGCTCGACGAGAAGGCAGATAAGTAATCTGTGAGGGCGGAGTAGTGTTGTGCTTGATCCTGTTACAGCATTTGCTGCCGCTACGAGCGCGTTCAACTTCATTAAGAAGGCTGTTGAAGCTGGGCGCGAACTCGAAGACGTTGGTGGGCAGTTAGGCACCTGGTTCGGGGCTTGTGCTGATCTCAAACAGGCCGAGGAAGAATCCCGCGATCCGCCACTGTTTAAGAAGCTGCTCCATAAGGGAAGTGTAGAGCAGGAAGCTCTCGATAACCTGATGCGGCGAAAAAAGATTGAACAGCAAGAGAAGGAATTGCGCGAGTTGATTGTTTACCGATTCGGCGTTGATGTGTACCGCGAGATGATGGAGGAGCGGCGATTCATCAGGGAAAGCCGGGAAAGACTTCAAGCAAAACAGCGGCGCAATCAGGCAAAGGCCGCACAGAATTTGATAGCCGCTCTGATTGTTGTAGCAATACTGGCTGTTCCGATAGCGTTCGCAGCATGGTTAATTGGGAGAAATGAATAATGCTAACTTTGTTATCCACAGTGATTTCATTCCTTGCCGGTGGGCTTCCGAAGTTATTGGACTTTTTCCAAGACCGCCAGGACAAGAAACACGAACTGCTTTTGCTTCAGGCGGCGAAAGAGCGCGAACTCGAGATGGCGGAAAGAGGATACATTGCCCAGCAGCGTCTCGAAGAAATCAAAACGGAGCAGGTTGCAATTAAGGCCGCGATGTCTGAGCGGTCGGCGTTGATGCAGCATGACATCGAGATTGGTAAGGGCGCGTCAACTTGGGTGATCAACCTTCGCGCACTTGTGCGACCAATGATCACCTATGGAATGTTCTTGCTTCTCTGCGCTGTCGATGGATTCGGGTTTTACTACGCCATTCAGACTGGCGTTGCGTTTCAGGACGCTATGGCGCTGTTGTGGGATGAGGAGACGCAGATAATCTGGTCGAGCATCGTGGCGTTTCATTTCGGTAGCCAAGCGTTTAAGAAATGAAAGTTAGTGACGCTGCGGTTGAATTAATAAAGCATCACGAAGGCAAGCGCAATCGGCCATATATGTGCAGTGCGCTGCTTCACACGATTGGGTACGGTCACGTTCTGTATCCAGAGCAAGGGAAGCTAAAGCTCGAAGACCGCAAGAACTATCCTTTACGACCTGAACACGACAAAGAGTGGAGCGACGATGGGATTGTTGCGATTCTGCGATCTGATCTTCAGCGTTTTGAGAACGGTGTACTTAGACTGTGCCCTGGCTCTTCTGATAGCCAAGCACAGTTTGACGCTTTGGTTTCCTTCAGCTTCAACGTGGGTCTCGGAAATCTGCAATCATCTACTCTGCGGATGAAATACAACCGAGGTGATATTGCTGGAGCTGCTGACGAATTCTTGAAGTGGAACAAAGCAGGCGGCCGAGTCCTGAAGGGGCTTCAGAACCGCCGCCTCGAAGAGCGAGAGCTATTCCTCTCGTGATTTGCGGGGATTGATTACGAAGGCCATAGGGTCACGCTTGGCCTGTTTGCCATAAACGCTTTCGCCGTGAGCTAAAGTAGTCACCTTGCCGCCGCTGGCAAAAAACTCTTTTATGTGCTGATCGACATCTTTTGTCCACGGTGGTTTTTCTCTGACATAAGCATCTGGCGGGTTGAAATAGATATCGTCTTTGTTCATTTTTTCATCTCCAGCTTTCTTTTTGCAATCGCCAGTCTTGCTGCCATTAATTCGTCTTTCCCTTTCTTATTGCATGAACTGCAAACATAACCTTTAGAATGGAATTTGCGCATCTGACCTTGGCTTTGGAAGCTTTCTATTCCGCAGTTCTTACAGGTCACTTTGACCTTTTGCTTGCTTGCCAGCCAGTAATCTCTTGATTTTGTCTGACGTATCAATCCAAAGGGAAGCTCGCGTAAAGGCTTTATGTTATTTGTCATTCGTTTTTTTCCCTCAACTTTTGGTCAGCCCAGACTGCTCCTGCGTAGTGGTCGTGCGGGATCCCTTGCAAGTCTTTCGCTTCGAGTCCGACGAAGGGCTTGTAATTGAACCCGCTCAGAATGGCAGCAAGAGCTTCAGCGCGTTTCATTGAAGGCTGCCATGACATCACGCCAGGCGAGTCCTCGCGCAGCATTCCTGATTCAATCAGCGCGGTCAGAAGGTTCATTTTTGACCTCATGGCACAAAGCGTCGTGATGGCACGACACGCAGTAATGGTCTGCGGTAGGTTCGTATTTGTCACAAATCGGCCCAGGCTCACCGATCCATGAATCCGGGATACATTTACAGTCCATGATGTACCCTCACGCGTTCGAGGTCATGCCATCGTAGCCATGACCGAAACTTTGCCAAGACTTCCTCGCGTGTTCTGCCGAACCACACAAAGCGCTGGACTCCATCATCAGATGACAATGTCCACCAGTCAGGCTTGATCTGCTTGATGACCATGTTGTTCTCCATAAATTTTCAAAGCTGAAACAAACTGCTCGCCGCTCATTCCGAGCTTCGAGGCGATCATCTCAATCGTCGACCAACGGACATTGGCCGACCGGAAGTAGGCTTGAAGTCTTTGGCTTGAAATCCCAACCATACGGCAGAACTCCGTATTTTTGCGGTGATTGGCTTCAACGTACTTTTTCAACATTTGTCCTATGTGCATCAGTCTTTCCTCAGTTGGTTGGCGAGAGTCTGTATTCTATCAACGGTTTCTAATAATACTTCATGGAGCGCGGAAATATAGTTTTCGTCCCTCTCGACCCTGACCAGCAATGGCTTCATGTCTGGGTGATAGGAAAGGAAGTCGCACCATTCCCTCCCAGTCACCAAAAGCTGACCCTGCACCTGCGGGACGTACAGGCCCGGTAGCGCGTTTTCGACGAGGTACTCAACGTGGGTATGGGGTAGCGGACATTTGATCTCCAGCAGCCCCGTAGAGCCTACAAGGCCGTCTGGCGAGCAGCCGAAGCCGTCGTCGTGAAGGCAGAAGCCGATTTCCTCGACGGGGTTGATCAGGGAATAGTAACTCCGCGCTTCCGGTTCGAGTTCCGTTCCGCGAGCCATTGCGGCGTTGGGTTCTTCAAAGTCTGATTTCCCAGTAAGGATTTCGGCCACCAGTTTGTTTATGTAGCCGTCAGCTTGCGTTGACCGCTTGCCGGTTGGCGTGAGGAGCTTTCCGAACTGGGACGCGGTAGGTACGCCCAGTCGAGCGGCGTACCATTCCGGTGTTCTTTGGTCTGCGGTGATGATCCTCATTGCTTTGCCTTCTTTTCTAGCAACGCTTTGGCTTTGGCGAAGTCCGAGGACTTCATTTCGGCCAGCGAAGCGATCTTGAAGAAGCCGAGGAATGCTTCCAAGTTTATTCGGTCGCCCAAGGTTTCAATCAGCGCGACCAACTCTGCTACCTGGCCCTCGGTGACTGGTTGGATCTCAACGGCTGGAAGATCCTCTCCTGCGTAGATGTAGTGGCCCAGCCCGTACAGGGCGAGACATTTCACCAGGCACCGCATCATGCTTGTGTTGACCGAGAAAGAGTCCGGGTCAACTATCGACTTGTTGCGGTGATCCATCACGGGCAGCCACATCCTGCGGCTGCATTCACCGATGGTTACGGTGCAGAAAACCATCTGCGTTCCGTTTGGAAAGATCTGCGGGGGGTCGAAGCTGTATTGAGCATCAGGGTAATGCTCCATCAAGACGCCCCAAGCCCAGGCCCAGCTTAGGTAGCTGAGGCCGTTTTTCTTCTCGACATGGGCCGAGCAGTCAATCTTTGAAAGGGTCTGCCAAATCTGCTTGTACATGATTTTGTTCTCATTGAGTGCTGGATTGCACGGGCGCACCATAACCGATTGCGGGCAGGGTGTAAAGGAAAGAATTTCATGCGGCAAGAAAATATTTTACAAAAAGGCTTGCAGTAATAAAGCAAGCTATTTACAGTCCGTTCCGTAGTGAAAAGAAACCAACCAAGAAGGAAGTAGCATGATTGAAGCGCGTATTTCAGGCATCCCCTGCCTGATTGATGTAATCAACACGGGCTGGTCAACCCCAGCCATCACTCACCTATTGCCGGAGGACTGCCACCCGGCAGACGGCGAGTGCGCAGAGTACATTGTTTGCGACCGTCGAGGCCGCCCTGCACCTTGGCTTCAACGCAAAATGACAGACCGCGATTGCGAAACCATTGAACAACTAATCCAAGAGGAATACGCATGAACATCGAAGTGCGCAATGTGGTGAACATCAATCTGGGCGAATTGCTTTACAACGAAAAATCCGGCTATTACCACCGGACAATTCTGATTGAGACGCCAGAGGAGGTAGTAGTCATAAAGATTTACTCCAAGGACGGCGATGCCCTGAAGGTGGCAGTGTGATCTGCCGCTGCGGGGCGAACCCGGACGGGCTGTGCGGGGACTGCTGGCTGGCTCCCGAACAGACAGATAACCCAGCGAAACCCAGTGGGTTACCAGTGGGTTACCAGTGGCAACCCAGCGGGAATCCAACGGCAAGCCAGTTGCAGCTTCCCTTTGACTAAAAGGGGAGGTAATCTAGTGTTACCAGTGTCGAAAACTGGAAACAAAGAAGCACAGACGCTCCCCTTAAAGTGGCCTCTGTGCCGTTTCAACCATCCCCTGGTAGTGCTTCGCGGCATTCGACCAGAGGCCACCTTAAGTGGAGTGTCAATGCACTACTACACCTTTAACATTGGCGATTATTCTGCCCATACATCTCACCTCGACGAGATCGAGGACATTGCCTACCGGCGGATGTTGGACTACTGCTACCTAAACGAAATCTGGCTTCCGGAATCAGCCGAGGAAGTGTCTCGCCTCATTCGTATGCGAACGCATTGCGAACGCATTGCGGTCGTATTGCGTGAGTTTTGGTATCTGCATGAGGATGGTACTTGGCGACACCCTCGCATTGAGCGCGAATTGCAGAAATATTGGGAGAAGTGCAACAAAGCGGCAATGAGTGCCCGTAAACGCTGGGAAAATGATGATGCGAACGCATTGCGAACGCAATCCGAAGGCAGTGCGAAGGCTATTCTATACAAGAAACATAAACCAATAACCAAGAACCAAGAGAGTAAGCGCTTCGCGCCACCCGCTCTCGATGAGGTAATCAGTGAGATGACCGGAAGAACACAAGACCCTACCCACGAAGCAAATCGTTTCTTGGCCTACTACGAAAGCAACGGATGGAAGGTCGGCAGGAACCCCATGAAGTCTTGGAAAGCAGCAGTCACCAATTGGGTGACCAAGACAAAACAACCACAACTGATCGACAGCTCGCAGACAGGGCTGGCGGCCAGACTTACAGACACTAGCTGGGTGTAACTATGACAAACGAAGACATTATCCGCATGGCGCGGGAAGCTGGGTTTGCCACGTCATGGACTGAAGCAGCCGGAGATGCGCTGGAACGCTTCGCCGCCCTTGTCGCAGCACAGCGCCAGTGGGTCGGGCTTACAGTCAAGGACTTAGCAGAAATACCGCCAAGCGCGTACGAGGGTGCAATTTGGGCAGATGCAAAGCTAAAGGAGAAGAACACATGACACGGGACGACATCATCCGCATGGCGCAAGAAGCAAGTGGCACAAACGATATCGTACTGACTACCTATGATTGCCTCGCCACATTCGCCGCCCTTGTCGCAGCAGCAGAGCGCAAACGCATTGAGTCCAGACCTTGGGGCGCAGGTAAAGAATGGATTGCACGGGCTATCGAAGCAGAGCGTGAGGCGTGCATCAAAGTAATAGAGGCATATCAAATTCCAGTCGGCAATTCCCGCGCAGGCGAACTGGCGTGCGACTGGACATACAACGCACTAAAACAGATACGGGATGAAATCAAAGAACGAGGTGAGAAATGACCCGCGAGTTAAAACTTGTTGCGCCAGACAACAGAGACTGCATCGCACTGCTAGAGCAGTGGTTAGAGGATGCGAGGGCGGGAAATATTATTACGGTCGGACTTGTTGGCAAGCGGGTTGGCGGGGAATGGCAGACATCATTTTCCCGCAGTGACAACTGCGCTGAAGACGCGGGTATGCTGCTGGAGGTTGCCATCCGGCGGCTTGGATTTACTCTACCAAGGAGCGAGTAAAAATGAACGACAAACTAGGCTTGGCACAACGCGAAAAATACTGGAACGAGCGCAACATAGAGGAAAAGCTGGACGCACTGCGAGATCAGGTGCAGCAGTTGACATACCAACTTGGGCAAGTTAGCGGGATAGTGGAGATGTTATTGCACCACAGTCACGCGGACGGAAAGATCGTTGCGCCGATCCCGGGCTGGCAAACTGGCATGGAAAGAACCGAACCATACATTCCCTACGCGCTGAGAGTGAACCATGACAAGTGATCCGATATTTATAACGCAGGTTGAGCTTGCCAGCCGGTGGAGAATCAGCGAAGCAACGCTGGAACGTGATCGTTCGCTCAAGAAGGGCGTTCGATACATGAAGATCGGAGGATTGATCCGCTACCGATTGGACGATGTGCTGGCATACGAGGACTCACGCATGCGGGAGACTGCGCCGCAGCAATCAGAGCGAGGGCGGAATGAAACCTGAAATCATCGAAGCCTACGGTTGGCTATGGCACGAAGTTTCGCAAGGGACAAAAACGCGCAAGGCGTATCAACTTTTGTCCCTTGCATTGACCGCAGAACAGCGGAAGGCGGGGATTGAGAAGGCGAAGTTGAACGGAGCGGGGAAGCCATGCCGTGGCTAATATCAGATGCGTTGATGAAGGCTTACGAGAACTCGCGCTCTTCGCAGGCGCAGGCGGCGGAATCCTTGGTGGACACTTGCTCGGATGGCGAACCGTCTGCGCAGTCGAGTGGGAACCCTATCCAGCAAGTGTACTTGCAGTCCGACAGAATGACGGCATTCTCCCGCCTTTCCCGATTTGGGATGACGTTCAAACCTTTGACGGCAGACCGTGGCGAGGAATTGTTGATGTGGTATCGGGAGGATTTCCTTGCCAGGACATTAGCTCCGCAGGAAAAGGAGCAGGGATTGAAGGAAGCCGATCCAGTATGTGGAAGCACATGGCACGAATTATCGGTGAGGTACGACCTCGATTCGCATTCGTGGAAAACTCACCAATGCTTGTGGGACGAGGACTTGCCGTGGTCATCAGTGACCTTGCCGAAATGGGGTATGACTGTCAGTGGTGTATTGTTTCAGCATCCGACTGCGGAGCGCCCCATCAACGGGACAGGTTCTGGCTTGTGGCCCACTCCACGCAGTTGCAGTGCAATGGCAGCAACAATAACGCCGGAGTCAGCGTGGGATCAGGACAGGTTCCCGAATCTAGAGGCGATGGTTGGGCGCAAGCAATGGCCGACGCCACAAGCATCAGACAACAGGGACAGAGGCAATCTTGGTTCGGGAGCGATCCAGCGGAGGCAAGAGAAGGGGAAACAGATCATGCTTTCGCAGAGCGTGTCGGACATATCTGGGGCATTGAATCCCCTGTGGGTCGAGTGGCTGATGGGGTGGCCGCTAGGGTGGACAGACTTAAAGCCATTGGCAACGGACAGGTTCCAATCGTGGCTGCAACAGCATGGGGAATTTTGACTGAGGGCAAAGTATGAAATCAGCGCTTGAATTCGTATTAGCTTGTATTGTAATTGGTTTATTCATTATTGCTTGTTTACCATCAACTGGCTTTTAGGAGGCCGCATGGATCAGAAAAAAACCATACTCGATCTGTTGAAGAAGGGCGAGACGCTCACCGGATTAAAGGCGTTACGGTTGGCAGGGACGATGAAGTTATCCACTAGGATCGGTGAGCTTGAAAGGCAGGGTCACGTTATCCACAAGGGTTGGACGAAGACCCCGAAAGGCGTGAAAATCAGAACTTATTACATGGGAGCTTGAAATGTTTGAACAAAGACCAAACAGCGGTGCCATTTTCAACAACAACCAGAAGCAAAAGGACAGCCACCCCGACATGCGTGGCGACTTCAACATCGACGGCCAGAAGTATTCCATCTCAGGCTGGTGGAAGACCGGCAAGAAGGGGGAGTTCCTTTCTGTGAGTATCCAAGAATGGAAGGCACCAGAGCTGTCAAAGCAAGTTGAGGTAAAACCGACCCGTAAACAGCCGGTCGTTACCAAAGATGACTTTCCGAGCGACGAGATTCCTTTCTGATGAAAAAGGTCACCAAAAAAGAGATTGCCCAGATTCGTGCGTTGTATCCTGAGTTCTGCCAGGCTGAGATCGCAGAACAACTAGGCATCTCGAGACAGCAGGTTCATTACCATTTGAGCGTTGCCGGGGCGATCCTGCCGGGTAAAAGGGCGCAAAGAGACCCCGACACGGGTTTGTTTATGACTCAGCAAAACCGGCAGGACATTGAGTTCAGGCGACAACTCAACCCCGTAATGACCGCATGGCAGAGTAGGAGCATTCGTGTACAGCCATCCGAAAAGACCGTGGAAGCTGGCAGCGGAAATCTGCCAGTTGTCCCTTGAGGAGCGGAGGAAGGCTTTAGACCTGATCGACCCGATGTTCAGGGATCAGGTAAAAACCCATTTGGTAAACTATTTCGAGCGCAGAAAACATGGAATTAAAAACGCTCGCCCAGCTCGCCATCGAAATGGCGAAGATGAGGGCCGATATCGAGGCCGGGAAGACTATTGAGCTTTCGTGGTCGGCTGAGAAGGGCAAAACGCCAACGCAGAGGAACTCCCTGCACCGCTGGTTAGAGTTGCTCGCGGATGAACTGAACGCCGCTGGTTTCGATCAAACGGTTTGGTTTAGGAAATACGCGAAGGCAGGGATTTCTTCAAGGTGGTCGAAGCACTCGGTAAAGGAGACCTTTTACAAGCCGGTTCTGGAATCCCTGACCGGCAAGACCTCGACGGAGGAAATGAATACCGTAGAACCCAGCGAGGTCTGCCAGATTGTAGGGCAGGCACTTTCCCAGAGATTAGGAATCACTCCCCCACCATGGCCGACGAGGTTTGAATGTTCATCAAGCGACTAGCAGCAGACAGTTGGTTTTCAAGGTGCGTCCGAGAGGCGGCAAAGTGGAAGTGTCAACGCTGCGGCGCGCAGCATGATCCCGGCTCACAGGGGCTTCACTGCGCTCATTTCATGACGAGGGGCAAGTGGGCTACCCGCTTCGATCCGTTGAACGTGGCGGCCCTCTGCTACGGTTGTCATTCGTTCATCGACTCTCGACCTTATGAAAAAGCCCAGTGGTTCGAGGAGTTCCTCGGAGCCGACGTTGCTCAGATCATCCGCGAGAAGTCCGAGAACACGAAGCACGGTCTCAAGAAGTGTTTAAAGGAAATCACGAAACACTATAAAGCCGAGCATGAGCGAATTCAGCAGGCAAACCTCGATGGGGTGCCGAACGTAACTGTGGTAGGGTTTCTATGAACTTAAAATCGTGCCCAAAATGCAAAGCAGATGCCGAAGAAATTATCGCCGCCAGTATTGACGAAGATGGCATGATGCAACCTTGCAAACCCTACCGCAGAGGCTGGTACTGTTTTGAATGTGGGCACTTCGATCAGGCAATCGGTCGTGAACGGCTTGTCAAAGGTATGGCGGGAGGTAGTCATCCTTCAATTCAGTGATAAGCCAGCGTACCGCGAAAACCCAAGCGATTGAAAAAAGTACAATAAACATATAACCTCCATTGTGTTGGGAAAGGAACCGTAAAGCATATTGGGCGAAAAGTAAAGGGAAATGTTATGCCATTGAAGAAAGGCTACAGCCAAAAGACGGTCAGCCAGAATATCAAGACGGAGATGAAGTCGGGCAAACCCCAGAAGCAAGCTGTTGCGATTGCTCTGGATGTAGCACGACGGGCCAAGAAGAAGCGGGGGAAGCTCGAATAATGCCAGCCGGTAGACCGATGAAATTCAAAACGCCTGAAGAACTACAGAAGGCGATCGATAGCTATTTTGCGCAATGCGACGACAACAACCCGCCGCTGATCTCTGGTCTCGCCTATCATCTTGAAATGACTACGGAAAGTCTCCGCAACTATCAAGAAAGAGACGAATTTTTTGCGATAGTAAAAAGAGCAAAGCAGCGAGTAGAGATTGCAGTCGAGAAAAACCTTCATGGGTCTGCCTGTACTGGGTCAATCTTCTGGTTGAAAAACAACGCGGGATACCGCGACAAAACCGAGCAAGAGCTAACCGGCGCGGAAGGCGGGCCGATTAAGCAGGAATGGACGATCAAGGTAGTCGATGCCTAAGATGACCATACCGCGGCGGCTTCTGCCGTTGGTTCAGAAGCCCAAGCGGTTCAAAATCATCATAGGTGGTAGGGGGTCTGGAAAATCCCAGACGGTCGGTGATATCTGCTTGATGGACGCTCAGACGAAGGGCATCAAGACTGGGTGCTTTCGGGAGTTCCAGGTGACGATGGACGACTCGGTTCAAAGTCTTTTGTCGGCTGAGATTGAAAGGCTAAACCTTTCCGGGTTCAAAACGCAGTCAACCTCGATTCAGCACGAAGGCCAGGACGCTTTTAAGTTCCGGGGGCTGGCAAGAAACCCTGAAGGCATCAAGAGTATGCATGGCTTTCAAAGGTTCTGGGTTGAGGAAGCGCAAACGATCAGCTTTGAATCGTTAAAGGCTTTAACCCCAACCTTGAGAACCGAGGAGTCCGAAATCTGGATGACCGGCAACCCTAGACATAGCTCGGACGTTTTCTCTCAGCGGTTTATCAAACCGTGGGAGAAGGAGCTGCGGCGGGACAAATACTACGAAGATGATCTGCATCTTGTCCTGTGGGTGAACTACGACGATAACCCGTTCTTTCCGCAAGTCCTAGAATCAGAACGGGCGCACGATCAGGCAACCCTGTCCTCCGCGCTGTATCGACACATTTGGTTGGGTGAATACTACGACGAGGTCGAGGACTGCATTATCCCTGTGGAGTGGTTCGACGCCGCCATCGACGCCCACCAGAAGCTGGGATTCCGGCCGGAGGGTGCGATCATTGCGGCCCACGATCCTTCTGATGAAGGCGGCGATACGAAGGGCTTAGTGATCCGCAGGGGGTCGGTGGTTCTGGAAGTTGGTGAGAAGGTCACTGGCGACTCGAATGAGGGGATGGATTGGGCGCTCGAAGGGGCTAGGAAAGCCGGAGCGGATTGGTTTGTTTGGGACTGCGACGGGATGGGTATCAGTCTCAAAAGACAGGTCGAAACGGCTCTGACCGGCACGAAGGTTCAGTGGTGGATGTTTAAAGGATCGGAAACACCGGACGACCCTGAGACGATCTACGCTAGCGGTACGGAGCAGCATCGCACCAACCGTGACACTTTCTTCAACAAACGCGCTCAATACTGGTGGAAGCTCCGAGAGCGGTTCGAGGCTACCTGGCGGGCGGTGGAGCAGAAGAAATACACCAACCCTGATGACATGATTTCCCTGTCATCTGACATCTCAACACTTGACCAGTTAAGAGCAGAAGTCTGCCGTATTCCCCTGAAACGGAACAATAATGGTAAGATTCAGATCATGAGCAAGCTAGAAATGGCGAAGAAGCCCTATCAGCTTCCGTCGCCAAACATGGGTGACTCCCTCATGATGAGTATGTTTTCGCCCAAGCAAAAGGCGCAGGTTCAACAAATCAAATTCGCGGGATGGGGTAGGTAATGGCTGACTACGAAAACGGCTCCGAAATGGACTCCGAGGACGAAAGCTACTCAAGCAAAAAGGCCGAAGAAGCGAGCTATGAGTCCGAGGACAAATACGATTCTCACGACGCGGTAATCAATCTGCTCAAAGCGGCGCAATGGGCTGACCACGACAACCGAGAGAAAGCGCGAGAGGCGCACTTGTTTGTTTCCAAGCGGGACGGTCAGTGGGAGCCGTATTGGTGGAACAACAACATAAACAAGCCGCGCTACACATTCGACATGGCTTCGCCAATCGTAGATCAGATCGCAGGAGAGATCGAACAGGCTGACTTTGATATCAGGGTGTCCCCAGCGGGAGGCAATGCAAGCAAGGATGTTGCAGAGGTCTACGATGGAATCATCCGAAACCTAGAGACCATTTCAAACGCATCCTACGTTTATTCGCAAGCAGGTAGAGGGGCTGTGACCTGTGGATACGATGCTTGGCGAGTCGTGCAAAAGTTTGCTGACGACAATTCGTTCGACCAAGATTTGTTGATTGAGCCGATTGGGAACGCGATTGATCGCGTCTGGTTTGATCCGAGCGCGATACTTCAGGACAAGTCTGACGCACGATTTTGTTTTGTTCTCCATCCGATCTCCACCGAAGAATATTACGCTCGCTGGCCGGAAGGGTCGGGGTCGAGTGTTAGTGACGACCGCGAAGGTGACGCTTATTACGACAAGGCCGAGGTCATAGTTATCGGTGAGTTGCTCTACGTCGAGGAGGAAATGAGAGAACTTGTGCTGATGAGCAACGGCCAGGTTCACGAAGTCACTGAGGACTTTGATTCAATCGTTGATGAACTATCTTCAATTGGCGTTACAGAGGTCAGGCGGCGGACTCGCAAATACAAGAAGATTTGCTCTCGGCTATTTGACGCTTCAGATTGGTTGGAAGACGACAAAGATACGGCATTTTGCTATCTCCCTGTCGTTCCAGTGTATGCCAACTTCAAAATACTTGAGAACAAGACGATCTACTACGGAGCAGTGGAAAAGTTGATGGATTCTCAGCGAGTCCTGAACTACTCCCTCTCGCGTGAGATTGAAGAAGGTGCGCTCGCTCCGAGGGCGAAGTACTGGATGACGATGGCGCAGGCTGCTGGGCATGAGCTACAGCTCCAAACATTGAACACCAATTCAGATCCCGTCCAGTTTTACAACGTTGACCCAAATACTCCTGGCGTTCCGCAACAACAGGGTGGTGCGCAGATTAATCCCGGTCTAAGAACCATCTCCGAGGCTATGCGGGGCATCATAGGAATGTCGGCTGGGATGTTCGCCTCCAATATGGGTGACAACCCCGGCCTGCAATCTGGGGTAGCGATTGAGAGGCTTCAGAACAAAGGCGATAACGGCACACATAAATATTTTCAAGCTCTCGAAATAGCCATTGCACAGACTGGCAAGATTCTTGTTTCGGCAATACCGAAGGTTTATGACAATCAACGCCAGATGCGGTTGATGTACATGGACGGATCAACTGAAATGAAGTCAATCAATCAAGAGGTGATTGACAGTCAGACAGGCAAGGTGGTTAAGGTAAACGACCTGTCACAAGGGACGTACGATGTAATCTGTAAGGCTGGGCCATCATTCAGAAACCGCCAAGAGCAGACGCTGAAAACGATGCTTGATCTTGCGCAGGTTGATCCGACGATTCTTCAGTTGGGCGGTGATTTGCTGCTGAAGAATGTGGTATCGCCGGTCGCTGATGCGCTCGCGGAGCGTAGACGTATTCAGATGATCGCGCAGGGCGTGATTCCTGAATCGCAGATGACCGACGAGGAAAGGGCGCAGATCGCGCAGCGACAAGCCATGCAGGGCCAGGCACAAGACCCAGCAATGGTTCTTGCACAGGCAGAGTCAATGAAAGCGCAAGCTGAACAATTGCGCGCACAGGTCGAGCTTCAGAAACTTCAGCTAGAAACGGCGAAGATTCAACTCGAGGCGCAGAAGATGGCTGCTGGGTTGCAGTCTGACCAAGCCAACCTGCAACTGGATGCATTTAACGCTGAAACAAATAGGATGAATACGCAGATCAAAGCGCAGGAAGCAGGCGCGAAGATTCAGCGCGATCAGGTGGCAACGCAAGGTCAGGCTCTGGATAACCAGTTGAAAGTAGTGTCGGCGCTAAATCCATTCGTGAGGCGATAAATGGCCGAGTCAGCACTGAGAAACCTTCAGCGGGAAAGGATGAACGCAAGGCGGGCGCGGATCGGCATGGAGCCGTTCGTTCCGCAAGCTCCGACGAAAACAGCAGGCCAGGCAATGGCCGATATGCTGGGTGGTATGGCCGTTCCGTTATCAGCGGTTCCTGTTGCGGGTGACATCGCTGGATTGGCTGCCGACGCTGCCATGTACGCCACAAGGCCGGAGGAAAGGACTCTTGGCAACGCCGCGCTTACTTTGGCTGGGGTGTTGCCTTTTGTGCCGGGAGCATCAACGGCGAGAGCGGCAGAAGGAGCTTTGGATATGTCTCAGGCTGCTAGGAAGCAGAGAGCGCAAGAACAGGGGTTTGACGTTGATAATGTGTTTTACCATGGATCGGGCGAAAGTTTTGATGAGTTTGACCCGTTAAAGATGGGCAAAACAGATGAAGGTTGGTTCGGCAAGGGGTTTTACTTTTCGCCTAATCCTGAAATAGCCAATCAATATGCAGCGGGTCGTTCGCCTAATGTTCAGCAAGTATATCTTAGGGCTAAAAACCCCTATGACTGGCGGAAGAACGAAGGCGCAGGCATGCGCCTTGGGACGCCCGAAGAAAGATACGCGAAAACTAGAGAGATAATGAGTAAAGGATACGATTCGGTTGATGTTTATTCGGATCGAATCAAATTAAGCCCAGATCAGGCGTTGTCTGATGATGTATTTTTGGCAATCGTAAAACGCTCGCAAGAAATGGGTGATCCTGTAATACCAAGAACAATGATTGAGCAGGCATTGAAAAGCGGCATCGAATATAGCGATTTTGCTAGGCATTACGGAAACGACATTGCATCCATGATGCCGGTCAAAAGGACGCTAACAGAAAGAGTGGTATTTGACCCCACCAACATTCGCTCAATCAACGCCGCCTTCGACCCAGCCAAGCGCAATTCGGCAAACCTTATGGCAGGCATAACTATTGCTCCAATTGGGGTTTCAGCATTACGAGCATTGATTCCGCAGGAAAATCAAGAATAGTGTTCCGCTATTGTGTCGCCGCTCAAACGGTGATATTTTGAAGGAAAGGCACTCGGCCTACTCCGAGGCGTTCGTCGGGTACACGACCCTATTCGTGGCATCTACCTAAAGGGGCAATCATGAGCAAGCTGCGACCAGAAGACGGTGGGTATTTAATCGAGCAAGAGGAAGACCTACCTGAAACTGAAGGCCAGGAGACTGAAGCAGAACAAGCTGAAACTCCTGACTCCGAACCAGCACCGGATAGTGCTAACTCCACGCACGAAAAACCTGTGGAGTTTACTGAGGAACAGCAACGAATCTTCAACGAGGCTGTCGGAAAGAAAGTCTTTAAGCTCCGCGAGAAGGAGCGAGAAGCCGAAGCTCTCCGAAGGCGTCTTGAGGAACTCGAAGCGAAAATTCCCCAGCAAGGAAGGCCAGCAGTCCCTGATGCGCCAGACCCGTTTGCACTCTCTGATATAGAGTACAGACAGAAGCTGGTTCAAAGGGATCAGGCCATCCGCGAAGCTGCGGCTTGGGAGGCACAACAGCAGGCACTGCAATGGCAGCGTCAGCAGGCCGACCTAGAGCAGCAACGACGGCAGCAGGAAAGACAGCAGGAGGAAGTAAAGGCTTACGCTACCCGAGCAAATAAACTCGGGATGTCGGCGGCAGAGCTGCAAGAGGCAGGCACTCTTGTCGCAGGGTACGGAATTGACGCGGCGCTTGTGGAAATGATCCTTGGAGATGACCACGGGCCTCTGTTGACCAAGTACCTTGCGCAAAATCAGCTTGAACTTGAGCGGCTTGTGCAAATGCCGGTGACGATGGCGGCAGTCCGACTTGCTACTGAGGTCAAATCTAAAGCCGTTGCCATGAAACCCAAGGTAACCACAGCACCTGATCCGCTGAACGCCCCACGAAACGCGGGCATCAGTCCAAAGCCGAAAGGCCCAAAGGGTGCTACTTTTGAATAGGAGTTAGCAAATGGCTAATAATCTACAAAGTAACATTACACGCAAAGTTGCTCGTGTATTCCTCGACAAGTTTGAGTCCAGCCGCGTTCTGACAAAAACGGTTGACACTCAGCTTCTTTCCAACAAGTTCAATCCTTCGACTGGCTCGACGGTTGACTTCAAACGCCCCACTGACTATCGCTCGATCCGTACCGCTGGCGGTGATATTTCGGCTTCCACGAAGTCGGACATCATTGCTGGTAAAGCATCCGGCGTTGTTCAGGATTACTTCACTGTTGCCACCGAGTGGACAAACATTGAAGAAGCACTGGAACTGGATCAGCTCGAGGAAATTCTGGCCCCGATGGCAACTCGCCTAGTGACCGACCTCGAACTTGACCTGTCCAGCTACATGATCAAGAACTGCAACCTGAAGTACGGCACTCCCGGCACTGCAATTGATGCCTGGTCGGACGTAGCGGGCGCAGGCGCGTTCATGGATTCTATCGGCGTGCCGATGGAAGGCGAGCGTTACTACGTTGTAAATCCGTTCGTCGCTGCCGTACTGGCAGGCGTTCAGACTGGTCTGCATACCGGCCAGAAGTTGGTTGAGACCGCTTGGGAAAAGTCGCAGATCAGCCCGAATTTCGCTGGGCTTCGCGCACTGACCTCTAACGCGCTCGCAAGCTACACCAGCGGATCGTGTACTGACCGCGCGGGTACTCTGTCGGCCAACCCGACCGTGACCTACCTTGCTCACAAGGACACGATGAAGCAGACGCTTGCTGTGACTGGCTTCTCGGCCAACGGCACTGTGAAGGCTGGAGAGATCATCACGATTGCCGCTCGCAACCGTCTGAATCTATCCACCCGCACCCAGATGCTTGATGCCTCTGGTGCAGCGATTATCTTCTGTGGCGTTGTCACCGAAGACGTAACGCTGAACGCATCTGGTGCTGGAAACCTCGTTGTAGCTGGCGCTGCAATCTACGAAGCCAACGGCCAGTACAACACCGTTGCCTCGGCTCCGGTAAGCGGTGACGTTGTGACCCTGCTGGGTTCTAACGCGACCGTTTACCAGCCTGCCATGTTCTACCATAAGCAGGCATTCGGTCTTGGCACTGTGAAGCTGCCGAAGCTGTACATGACTGACACGATTGCCACCACCGAAGACGGTATGAGCATTCGCATCACGAAGTACAGCGACGGTGATGCCAACACGCAGAAGATTCGTTTTGACCTTCTGCCCGCCTACGCTACCTTCAACCCGTTCTTCGCGGGCCAAGGGTTCGGCAACTAAGGTAGTGTTATGATGTGAATGCGCCGGGGACTAATTACCCCCTTGAGTTAGGCTTCCCACCTAGCGAAGGCGCATTAACTTAATCGGGAGTTGCTGGGAGGCAACATGGTTATTTTCATTGATCCAAAAGTTGTTCAAGCAGAATTTAAGTACAACCCAGACACCGGAGAATTAACCAGAGACGTTTCTATCTGGGGAGCAAAACAAGGGCGGAAAGGCGCAAAGTCTGAAAAGCCATACGCGCATAAATCTGGAACCGGCAAGACCTATTTAAGAATAGGATTTCAGACGAAGTATATTTACGCTCACCGCCTGATCTGGGTATGGATGACTGGAAAGCAACCGCAGCATATTGACCACATTGATGGTAATGGACTGAATAATAGGTGGGAGAATTTAAGAAGCGTTACGCAAGCAGAAAATAGCCGTAATGCAAGAAAGTATACAAATACCAAGTCAAACATGACTGGCGTAACATACCGAAAAGAAAGTGGCAGATGGCGGGTGAGGATTGGTATTAACAATAAGGTCTCGACAGTAGGCACATTCAAAAGTTTGGATGAGGCAACGCAAGCAAGAGACGCGGCATATCAATCACATGGATACGCAATAAATCATGGCAAAAGTTAAAGATCCTCGACTTACTCGCGCTGGCGTTTCTGGTTACAACAAGCCGAAACGTACGCCTAGCCATCCAACGAAATCTCACGTTGTAGTGGCTAAGTCTGGCGACGAGATCAAGACCATTCGATTCGGTCAGCAAGGTGTTTCTGGAAGCCCAAAGAAAAAGGGCGAGTCAGAATCCTATCGAAACAGGCGCGAATCGTTCAAAGCGCGTCACGCGCAAAACATAGCCAAGGGCAAAATGTCTGCGGCTTACTGGGCGGATAAAGTTAAGTGGTAGAGATTTTCATTAAGCCAAGCGGCGCGGAAGTCATGGTGAATTCAAACTCACGCGACGCTGCAATTTCGCTTGGATGGATTCCGAAAGATCAGATTCCTGTTGTTGTTGACCAGGTAGACAATGTGGTTCCAATCCCCAAGCGAAGGGGTAGGCCACCCAAAGTCAAAGAGGCTTGAGATGAAAGGCTTGTACGCAAACGTTCACGCGAAGCGCGAAAGAATCAAAGAGGGTTCTGGTGAAAGGATGCGCAAGCCAGGCGCAAAAGGCGCACCATCCGCAAAGGCTTTCAAGCAAGCAGCCAAGACCGTTAAAAAGCCGAGGTTTGAATAATGGCTACGGTTGCGCAGGTCGCAAAGGCATCTCTGCAAAGAATTCTTGTTCAGGCTTCCGAAGCGCCTCTCGAAGCTGACGAATATCAAGACTTCATCTTTGCGATGAACAACTACATGACCGCTCTGGATGCGGCAGGCGTTCATCTTGGATATACGATAGTTTCAAATCTTGCCGACACCGTGACAGTGCCGACCGGCGCTTTGCGTGGGTTGATTTCAAACTTGGCAATTGAGGTGGCACCGGATTACGGTGGCGTCGTTTCTGATGCGCTAGTCCTTCAGGCTCGAGAAGGTTTGCAAGCCATGAGGATGCTTGGTCAAACTATCGGCGCGACGAGAAAGCCATCAACCCTTCCGATTGGCTCTGGCAACTCCGACGCAGGCTATGGTTGGACTTGGAATTTCTATCCTGAAAGCGAGGAGTCGATCCTTGCCGAAACGATTGGCACAATAGCACTAGAGGCTTCTACCAATGAGTGACCGCGCCTACGGTGTAAAACAAAGCGACTTTACTGCGCAGACTTCGATTCCCTCTGGATCGTTTCTTGGCTTTTTCGCTAACGGGTACAACTACAAGATTTCCTACACCAACTTCCTTTCGGGGCTTGGCGTTACAGGAACGATTGTTCAGGACGGGGCGGTTACAGGTACGCCGGTTTTGGATGTGCAAGGGACTGTAAACAACATCCGAAACATTGAGGACGGAGCGGGTATCGTCACGAACGTATCTGCTGAAAATGGCATAGAGATTGCGCACAACTTCACGGTTGACACCACTGGTGAGCCGCTGATGTTGAACATCTCCGACCCGAGTCCGACGTTTGTTTCTCTTGTGGCTGGGGCTGGCATCAATTTAACGACGACCGGCGATACCATCGAGATTGCGGCGGAACAAGCTCAAATCTACGGCCAGGTTTATATGCAGGGCAATTCCACCGCCACGGTGATTGCATCTACCGCGACGCCTGTGTTGGTTGCTGGAACGTGGACGGTTGATCTCGGAGGTAGTTTCACAGGGACTACTGGTGGACGGTTGACGTATACCGGTGCTGAGACGCAAATTATCCGAGTATCGGCGGCCCTATCACTTGATCCAACGAGCGGATCAAATCAGCACATTTCGATCTACGTTGCGAAAAATGGAACGACCATCGCAGGCTCGCGGCAAGAGGCCCATATCAGTCATGGTTCTGATATGAATATGTCAGCAGTTTGGCAGTTGTCACTGGCGACAAATGACTACGTTGAGGTGTTCGTGCAGAATTCTACTGCAACGAACAACATCACGGTGTCTCGCGCAGTTTTGAGTGTCCATTGATGATCCTGCCAATCACAAACGGTTTCTACGTCTCGAACTCACTGCCGATTTCTGCGCAGGAATGCACGAACTGGTATGTAGTGGTTGAGAGTGCGCCAGCGTTGGCGCAGGAAACGCTACGAGGGACGCCAGGCATTGAGCAGGTAGAAACCTCTGGGACGATTCTTCAGGCCAATCGCGGATGCCATACGATGGCTGGTGTTCCGTATTTCGTAAACGGCACGAAGCTGTATCGTCTTGATCAAACGCAGGTGATCCCGACTGAGATTTACGATCTCGTGGAGTTAGGGACTGTCGCTGGGACTGCCAGATGCTCGATGTCAGACAATGGAACGCAGTTGTTGGTGTTGGTGCCTGGTGGGAATGGTTACATCTACAACCAAGTCACTGATACGTTCTCGCAGATCACAGACCCTGATTTCACTGCGAACGGCAATCCTCAGTTTGTCGTGTTTGTTGATGGGTATTTTGTTGTTTCGACCGACACGAAAAAGTTTATCGTTTCGGCAATCAACAATGGATTGAGCTGGAACGCTTTGGATTTTGGCACGGCGGAGTCTGACCCTGACAACATCGTTGCTCCGATAGTTTTCAAGAACCAGTTGTTCATCTCTGGCGGCCAGACCTTCGAGGCGTTCCAGAACATCGGTGGAAGTGATTTCCCGTTTCAGCGGACGGGACTTTTTCTTGATAAAGGTGTTTTCTCTCCCTACTCCCTAATCAACACGCAAGACACGTTTATGTGGGTTGGCGGAGGTCAAAATGAGTCTCCGGCAATCTGGGCGTTCGCAGGGAACTCCACTCAGAAGATTTCAACGGTGGCCATCGACTTTATCTTAAAGTCACTCACTGATACTCAGTTGGCAAACATTTACGCATGGACGTATTCGCAGAACGGCGCGTATTTCGTTGCCTTCGCATTGCCAAACTCAACGTTGGTTTACGACCACTCATCAAAGCGTTGGCATGAGCGGAAGTCTTATATTGAGGGAGAGCAGGTAGGTTATCGCGTGAGCGGGTTTACCCAGGCTTACAATCAAATTCTCTGCGGTGACATCATTGACGGCAGGGTTGGGAAGCTCAACCCTGACCTTTTTACTGAATACGAAGGGGCGATCATTCGGACGGTAGCCACCCAGCCATTTCAGAACGATATGCAGTCAATCTTCGTTCCGTCGTTGGAGTTAACCGTAGAATCTGGGGTCGGTAACGATGACGTTGTTGACCCAGTGATTGCGATGGACAGAAGTGTTGACGGTAAAACATGGTCAGACCAGCGATTGCGCAAGTTGGGAAAGGTTGGTGAATACAACCGCCGAGCAATATGGAGACGCAACGGACGAGCATCGAGGTTTGAGGTGTTTCGTTTCACCTTATCCGATGCGGTGAAACCTGTGATAATCCAGTTGACCGCTAACGTCATTCCGGGTGCGAAATGACCGGCCCTAGGCTGAACGCTGCAAACCCAATTGTTGAGCCGAATGGGACGATGACTCAGCAATTCCGAAATTGGACGATTGACGCATCGTTGAGCATTCCGATTATCGGAGTGGGAAGTCCTGAAGGCGTGGTGAGTGCTAGACAGTATTCACTGTATATCAATTCTGCTGGGACTGCGGGAAATATTGAGTACCGTAAGATGTTGCCGGATATCGGCGGGGATGTAACGCAGGGATGGCTTTTAGTGTAAGGGCTTGCGAGGAGGACGAAGCGTTAGAGTACCTTCGTGACCCCTCGGTAAGAAAGTTTCTCTCGTTTGACCCAGTGAGCGTAAATGCTGAGTGGATCAAGCTGGTGATGAATGAAAGGCTGTTGGTTCTTACGAAGCCTGACTGGAAAGAGATCGAAGTTCACGTTGCTTGTAAATTCCGAGATCGCGGGATTGTCAGGCAGACGATGAAAGATGGGCTGGAGTGGTTGCATCAGGATTTTGAGATAGTTTGGACGACCGCCCCTGATAGTCGGGTTGGGCTGGTCAGAATGTTGGAATCATTAGATTTCCGCAGAGTCGGATCGAGGTGGGAACATGGGAATTGAAGCTGCGTTAGGTGCTGCTGGAAAGGCGTTGTTTGGAACTGCGGCACGATCTGCTGCGACAACGGCTGCTGCATCACTCGCTGGAAGTGCATTGGATCGCCGTTCTCAAGGCAAGGCTGTTAACCAAGCCAACGAAGCAGCGGCTGCGAGGACGCAGGCTGGACTATCCGCGCTCGCCCCTGGCTATCAGGCTGCGCAGGATATTCGTCAGCAGGCGTTTGGTACTGGTCAGAGGATGCGCCAGCAGGGTATGCAGCAAGGATTGGGAATGCTCTCTCAGCTTTACGGGCCTACTGCAAATCTCTATCAGCAGGGCAATGTGGCTGCTCAGAGGGCGTTGCTCGCAGGGCTTCCGCTTCAGCGCGCTGCTATTCTTGGTGAGCCGATGGACTATTCCGCGCTTCAACCTACGCAGATTTCCTACGATCCAGCAATGTTGGCTGGGATTTTCGGCGGCGCACAACTTCCTCGCGGGCGGTTGAACTTGCCGCCTTACATGGCTGGTCAGGCACAGGGATAAGTTATGGTTACCGATGAGCAAATCAGGCAGTGGTTAGCTGACAACCCTCAAGCTACCGACGAGCAGGTTCTGCTCGCTATGAAGCAGTATCAGGTCTCTCCTGACCAGATAGCACGGGCGACTGGTACGAATATCGGTGACGTTAACCAGAGAATTGATGCGCAGATCAATCAGTATCTGGCGAACAATCCTCAAGCCAGCGACGCTCAAATCTATCAAACGATGAACCAGTTTGGGATCACTCCCGAACAGGTGGCTCGTGCGCAAAACGTAAGCGTTGAATCCATCATGCCGCGAATCAACGCGGTGATTGAACAGCAGTCTTTGGCCCCCGTAGGTCAGACCCCAACGGGGGTGAGAGGCTTCGAGGCGGCCGCTAATCGCGGGATGAATCAGGCAATCGCCACCCAACAGGCTGCGCAACAGGCGGCGCGTGGTGACCTTTCCGCCGGTATGCAGGAGGTCGCAAGACTTTACGGATTGAACCTTGATGACCTTCGCGCAGCACAACAGGCAGCGCAGGGAAGTCTTACTCAAGCAATGCAAACTGGGCGTGGACTGTATGGCGAGAACATCGCAGGCATCCAGGCCGCAGGAGAACGCGCCAGAGGCGACATTCAGAACTACATGGGCCAAGCGGCAGGGTTGTTCCAGCCCTACCAACAGGCGGGCACTCAGGCTCTACAGCAGCAGCTTGCATTGTCTGGCGCGCTGGGTCAGGACGCATTCAACCAAGCCTATCAGGAAAGCCCCTACGTTCGTTTCCTTCGAGAGCAAGGGGAGCGGTCAACTCTCGCTGGCGCGGCCGCTACAGGCGGTCTAGGGGGCGGCAGGGTACAGCAGGAGCTGGTGAGATTCGGTCAGGGTCTCGCCAGTCAGGGACTCCAACAGCAAATCGGCAACCTTGGGAACCTTTCAGGGATTGGGCTAAACGCTGCCGGTTCTGGCGCGAACATCCTGACGGGCTTGGGGACTAACCTTGCGAATCTTGGGACGGGGACTGCGCAAAGCGTCGCTGGTCAGAGGGAGAACCTTGCAGGGCTTGAGTCTCAGTACGGGACGAACCTTGCCAACCTTGCTACGGGAACCGCTCAGAACATCGCAGGACAGCGCCAGAACCTCGCGGGGGCGCAGGGTCAATACGCGGCCAACCTTGCGAACATGGGGCTTCAGACGGGCGGAAATATCGCCAATTTGCAATACGGAACGGCGGCTGATATTGCTAATCAACGGATGCAGGCCGGTCAGCTTCTGGCTGGTCAGGTGGGTACTGCGGCGGCTGGGCTTGGTAATCTGGCATCTGCCCAAGGCAACTATCTCAGCGACATCCTGAACCGCTACGGAACGGCAGGATTGGGGCTGGCTCAGGGGTATACCCAAGACCAGATCAACGCATTCCAACAGGCGGCAGAGAATCAGGCGGCGTCTCAGCAGGGCTTCGCGGTCAATCAGGCGAATATGCTCGCAGGGCAGCCGTTCGCGCAGATGCAGCCGTTTTCCTACGGCCAGGCAGCCGGTAACGCTCTGAACGCTGCTGCCCTTGGGTATCAACTGGGTGGCGGGAATCTTGGGGTGACGACTCGACCGACTCAAGTAAGCGGTACTGCGCCTGGCTATGCGATGCCGCTTTCCGCTCTCAACTCAAGCTGGCTTTCGTCGGCATTAGCAGGGCTTTGACATGGCACAAGACATCGGTTTACTTCTTCGCGGTCTGGGCGCGTCTTTCTCCCAACAGGTTCCGCAATTCCGCCAGGAAATGGCGCAGGAACAGGCACTGGCTCGCCAGCAACAGGCATTGGCTGACCAACAGCGTCAGCGTCAGCGCCAGACGATTATGGAAGACTATGAATTCAAGCAACAGGTTGAAGCTGCTGGGTATCAGGACGGATTGGTGCTGATGAATTATCTGATGGATGGCAATCTCGAAGCAGGTCTTAATCTGCTTGAAAACCGTATGCAGACAATGAAATCGCTTGAACAAGAATTGGGGATAAAGTTCTCCAGTGATCCAACGGCAAGCATTTACGAAGATGTAAGACGGTCAATAACTGGAGACCCAGAAGCACTACAAAGGGCGCAGACGCAAACTGCTTTGGTGGTTGCCGCAGGGGTTGACAAGGGCTTGATAAAGCTGCCTGAAGCAACCAAAGGTGTTGTTGTGGGGGACAGGCTGGTCAATCCGATAACAGGTGGTGTCATATTTGAGCCGCCAACGGCCCCGAAACCTGAGACTACGCGCACCCCAGAGTCTCCAATCGGTAAAATGATGACCGATATAAACCTTGGGTTTATTCCTCCCGATCTCGGCCAGCAATTAATTGGTGCGCAGTTATCTGAGGCCCAAAGACAGCAGGCTGAGTCTGCGCAGAAGTCAGCAGCAACATTAGAACAGCAGTCTATGCAAAATGCTGAAGTGCTGAGAGCATATGAGCTAGCTAACAAACTTGCATCTGACCCAAACATCGGCGCGATATTTGGCACTGTTTCTTCAAGAACGCCAACATTAAAGGCATCGTCAGGCGATCTCGAGGTTGCTTTGGATGAATTAAAAAATCTTCTCACTATGGGCAATCTTGGGCGTATGTCTGGGGTTTTGTCGCAGTCAGACATAGAGTTGATTGCTAGCGCGGCAAGCGGACTTGATTTGCGAATGAGTGATGAGGCGGCAAAACAGAAACTAAATCAAATAACAAGAAGGCTTGAAACAAAGTTGAGAGAGAAGGGCATTGAAATACCATCGGCGCAAGCGCCAACAGCCCAGACTGCAACTCAATCAAGATCAATTTTCAACTGGGGTGATTTGTAATGGATGTGACACTTCCAAACGGTGTTGTTCTACGCAACGTCCCAGATGGAACCTCAAAAGAGGATATTAAACAGAAAGCAATTTCTGCTGGTATTGCCACAGAGTCAGACTTTGCTGCGCAACAATATCGAGAGGCAATCCAATCCGACCCTATAGCGAGAACGCTTTTCAGCCTGCCCGGCACGCGACCATTGATGGAAGCCGCCAATGCGGCGGGGAGATCGGTTGCGGATGTAATCGATTTCTTTGGGCCGGATGCTATCAACAGTCTTTTGCAGATTTCTGGCGTAGAAGCTAGAGTGCCGACCGTTCGTAGATCGCTTGAATCCGTTGGCGCGTTGGCTCCCGCTGGGGCGTATATGCAGCCGGGGCTTTCGCAGCAAATTGTCTCTGGCATTGGCGAGGCTCTCCCGATGGCTATGGGGCCACAGGCGGCGTTGCGGGCTGGCATGAGAATGCTTCCCCAAACGGCTACGCCATCTGTTGCGAGGCGAGTTGCGACTGAGATGGCTAGGACAACCCCGGCGCAAGAGGCTGTCGCAACAACCGGAGCTGTAGTTGGCGGTGAGATAGGAAAAGAAACAGGGCTTCCTGGCGGCGAATTTGTCGGTGCGTTAGCCGGTGGGGTTACTGGCATCCCGATCATCTCTGGGATTGACCGGATGCTAACGAATAAAACGGACTTCACCGCAATGGCTGGCAACCTATCGCGTGCGCGTCGGGATGTCGCCGGAGAGATGTTGGCTAAGTCTTTAAGGGCGTCTGGGATGTCGGTTGAAGATGCCATGAGGCAGTACCGATCTCTCGGCCCTAATGCCCTTCCAGCGGATATTGACCAGTCATTCCGCGAGATTCTCAGGGCGGCGATGAACGTGGACGAAGGGATATCAGGACAGGCCCGCAGGGCTGTAAACCAGCGTCAGGCGGGATCGGGAGCGCGGATTGCGCAGTCAATGGATATCATCAGCGCTGATAGTTTGGACAATTACCTGCAAACCGTCGATCAGACGCTTGGCCCACAAGTTCGTCAGCTTTACCAACAAGCATCTCAACAGGGAATATCCATTCCGCCAGCTTTGAGGGCTAGGTTTGAAGGTGATAGCGCCATCGGCCGAGTTCAGCCGGAAGTGCAGAGAAGGCTTGCTGACCGTCGAGCGATGGGTGAGCAAGTAAGCAACTTCGACCTGATTGACGAAACGAAACGCGCTCTGGATGACCAGATTGGCGCTGCGCTTCGAGGTGGACAGAATCAAGAAGCAAGACGGCTGATTCAGTTGCGCAATTACATGGTTCGAGAGGCTGACGCGCAAATCCCAGAATATGGGCAAGCGCGGCAACTGTACGCTGGAAAAATGGCAATTGAAGACGCTGCGACATTGGGTGGAGAGATTTTCCAGACCAACGCACGGGAATTGCGAGACCTGACGAGCGTAATGACGCAACCTGAAAGGAACGCTTACATACTGGGTGCGAAAGAAGCTATTTTGAATCGGATTGACAACACCGGCGCAACTCGCAATCAGGTACAGGCGTTGTTCGGCAAAAATGGCGACGCGATGAAGCTGGGCACGCTATTTGATAATGCCAGAACTCGACAAGCGTTTATGAATAGCCTGAGGCGAGAAACAGAGTTCGTTGTTACGAGGAACGCTGTTAGTGGCAACTCAACGACCGCTGGACAGCTTCAGCGGATCAAAGAGTCGCTTATGCCAGCCGGTGGATACAGACAGGCTCTCGGTCAGGCTGCATCGTTGGTGACAAGTCCGACACAACTTGCGCGCGAGGTTACTGGTATCATTGACAACATGAGGGCCGAGAAAGGCAGTGACCTTTATCTGAAGGGACTCATTCAAGCTGGCGACATACTTTTGACGGCTGGCATGAACCCGAATGATCTGCGACGGCTTTTGGAAACTGGCAGCGTGGACAGGCTGACGACAGAGCTTCGCCGTGTCGCGTCGCCAGATTATAGGGGCCGATCTGCTGCGGTAGTTGGTTTTGGCGCGCAACAGTCAAACGAGGAATGAGCAATGGCTCGCTTTGGTTCGCTCGATACACAATATTTTGATGATGCTGGCGATCCTCTTGTCAGCGGGAAAATCTACTTCTACGAGACCGGCACTACGACTGCGAAAACAACGTATGCCGACATCAACTATACCATTCCGAATTCAAACCCAGTCATTTTGACTGCGGCGGGTCGTCAGCCAAACATCTTCTTTGATGGTGTTGCAAAGGCGATTCTGACCAAATCGGATGACACGCAGATTTTGGTTCGTGACCCCGTAGGAGATACCGCGTCCACCTTTGGTAATGCCTGGATCGCGTCAAAAGATTACAACGCGAACGATGTTGTCCAAGGGTCGGACGGCAACTTCTACGTTTCGCTGGTCAACGGCAACGTCAATAACAACCCAGTCACTACTAGCGGATATTGGACGTTTCTCTACTCCGTTGAGTGGAACGCAGGTACAACGTACAAATTAGGTTCGGTCGTCACCTACGATTCAATCGTTTACCAATCGCTTCAGAACGCCAACCTGAATAAAAATCCTTCGACCCAAACATCATGGTGGGTTCCGATTCAACTGGTGTGGAATTCGACCTCAACCTATGCGATCAACGCTAACGTGGTTGGAACGGACGGCATCCTTTACACCTCGCTTCAGAACGCAAACACCAATCACATTCCGGCAAGCTCACCGTCTTGGTGGGTAGGGACATCTGCTGCTGCTGCTGCGAGTGCTACGGCTGCTGCTGCGAGTGCTAGTGCCGCGTCTACGTCGGCCACCAATGCCGCGAACTCGGCTACCACCGCGACCACGCAAGCAACGAATGCTGCAAGCTCTGCAAGCTCTGCGAGTACTAGTGCAAGCAACGCTTCAACGTCAGCGACCAATGCCGCTTCTAGCGCAAGCTCGGCTTCTACGTCAGCAAGCAATGCATCCACTAGTGCTACAAACGCAGCCAACTCTGCGACTGCGGCAAGCACCTCGGCAAGCAATGCTGCAACCAGTGCAACAAACGCGGCGGCGTCTGCTTCCTCGGCATCTTCGTCAGCATCAACGGCGACTACCCAGGCAAGCAACGCAGCGAGTTCTGCCAGCTCGGCAAGCACCTCTGCGAGTAACGCATCAACGTCTGCGACGAACGCAGCCAACAGTGCAAGCTCGGCAAGTACATCAGCCACGAATGCATCAAACTCGGCAAGTTCTGCTTCAACCTCTGCAACGAATGCGGCTAGTTCGGCGACAAGCGCTGCATCGTCTGCCGCGTCGGCAGCGACCAGTTACGATAACTTTGACGACCGTTACCTCGGGCAAAAGTCATCTGATCCGACAGTAGACAACGACGGCAACCCGTTAATTACGGGCGCGTTGTATTTCAATACCGTTTCAAACGAAATGAAGGTCTACAACGGTTCTTCGTGGCAGGCTGTTGCTCCGGTAGCTACAACGATCAACCTGGCTACTCAGGTAACTGGAACTCTATCTCCTGCCAATGGTGGTACAGGAGCCACGACTCTGACTGCCAACAACGTCATCCTCGGCAACGGCACAAGTGCTGTTCAGTTTGTGGCACCCGGTGCTAGTGGTAACGTCTTGACCTCTAATGGCACTACTTGGCAGTCAACGGCCCCTAGCACTGCCATCATTGGCTACACGTCAAGGCTCACCACCACGGCGTTTGCAGGCGGGATGCTGAATACTACAGCAACAACATCCTATGACATGGATGGCGATATTGAAATTGTCGTCGGCGCTAACTCTAGCGGAAATGTTGTTGCTGTAGCGCATAAAAACTCAACCGATGCGTTCGGTAGTCCACTGGTGGTAAGGGCAACAAATTGCGGGGTTGGAAACATAGTTGCCATCAAGCATACGTCCACGCAATTGCTTGTAGTGTCGTGTACAAGTTCAAGCACAGCGCTTGAAGCGGTTGTTGTGACGCTGAATGCTGGAACGCTTGCCCTGACGGCAAACACGGCGGCGACTGCTACGCTTTCGGGGAACATATCAAATTTTACAAATCGCAACGGCATTGTTGCAATTCCGTCACTGCCGAATAGTTTTGTTATCAATTACACAGTCGCTACACCAACAAGAGAGCTTCGCGCCATCTCAATAAGCGGCACAACTGTAACTATTGGCAGCGCGGCAACCCCCTCTGCCGATGCAGATATGGCAGTTGTGGCAACCGGCGACAAGATTATCGTGGCTTCAAGGTCAAACAGTTTAAGCTCAATTTATACAACGCCTTACACTGTAAGCGGGTCAACGCTAACTATAGGAACCGGCACAACAACAGCAAGCGTTTCAAGTCCGGGATTGATTAAATTCTTTCCTCTTGGAACAAGGTTTTGTTTGCTGTATCTAAATGGGGGAACGAATGTATTAGTTGGCGGTATCGTGACATTGACTGGCACAACAACCACAATTTCAACAGCCACGCTTATTTCGGCCACAAATCCTTACTCAGATTGTATTGTTGTCGGATCGTCCAAAGTTCTTGTTTTGAGTGCAACAAGCACCACGGGGCAGGGTGCGAACATTCTTACTGATTCATCAGGCACAGCGTCTGCGGGAACCGCGATTTCATCACTAGGGGATTCGTTCACCCAAAGAGCGTGTGCATATCTCTATGGAACAAATGTAATCGTTATTGAATGGGCATCCGGAACGCCCGGAAATTACAATATTTTTTCAGTCGATTGCAGCGGGAGTAGCCCATCAATAAATAAAACATTTGCCAGCGTTATAGGGGCTGTCAATTCTATGTTTGAAAGAAACGGTTCTGGATGGTTGTCGCTTGTGCGCCCACGCACAAACTTCTACGGCACCGGGTATGGGTATGCAATCAGAAATACAAATCTTGGTGGCGGCGCGTATGTAAGTTTAGAAACTAGAATTAACTCTTCAGGCGTTCAGTTTTATTCGCTCGTGACGCTATATGGGACAGGATCAGTCGGCAGAAATGACAGAGAAAACTGGGTTGCTACTGGCAATGAGCTAATCAAAATGGAGCTGCTGGCATGAAGACAATCGTAAGGCAGGCAGGCAACATCGGCCCATTTTCGGTCATTGAAACCCTAGATGATAGGCTTCGTTGCGATGGGACTGATTTCCAGTTTTCGATCCTTGGTGCATACACCATCAGCGATAACCCTAACGACGCGCCGCCACCCCCAGCACCAGAACCAGCCCCACAAGACCCCAAGTTGGTCGGCACTCTCATCGAGGGGGTTATGTGTTCGGCTACGCGAGACGATCAGAACGGACTGACGGCGGTTGCTATGGGAATCACGTTGGCAAGGGCATCCGGTACTACTTTCCCCGACACTGTGTTCAAGTTTGCTAATGGCAACTCCCTAGTCATTACTGACGCCAACTTTGATAGCATCTACGCGGTGTGGGTGCCGTTCCGTCAATCTTTCTTTAAGCCGTAAGGAGTAACCCGTGGAAATCGAAGAAGGCACCCTGCGGATGGTAATTCGCGAAGAGATGAAGTCGGTCTTGAAGGAGATCGGCCTACACGATGACCACGCCGGAAACGATGTCCGCGATCTACGCTCCCTGATTACTGATTGGCGTGAGCTGAAAAAAGCCATCTGGCAGACCGTGGCCCGTTGGGGCACGATGATCGTACTGGGCCTGCTGACGTTCGGCGCGTGGATGAAACTCAGCGGAAGCGACTCAGGAGCGGAGTAACGTGTTGTGCTTGATCCTGTCACCGCGTTTGCGACCGCTTCTGCGGCGTACAATTTTATCAAGCGGGCGGTCGAAGCCGGTCGGGAGATCGAAGACATTGGTGGGCAACTGGGTACTTGGTTCGGCGCGTGCGCTGATCTAAAGCAAGCAGAAGAGGAAAGCCGCGACCCGCCGCTTTTTAAGAAGTTGTTACACAAAGGGTCTGTTGAGCAGGAAGCTCTTGAGAACTTGATGCGGCGCAAGAAGATTGAACAGCAGGAGAAGGAGCTTCGCGAGTTGATTGTTTACCGATTCGGCGTTGATGTATATCGCGAGATGATGGAAGAGCGGCGGTCAATCAGGGAAAGCCGGGAAAGACTCCAAGCAAAACAACGCCGCAATCAGGCAAAGGCCGCGCAGAATCTGATAGCCGCTCTGATTGTTGTAGCAATACTGGCTGTTCCGATAGCGTTTGCAACATGGTTAATTGGGAGAAATGAATAATGCTAACTTTGTTATCCACAGTGATTTCATTCCTTGCCGGTGGGCTTCCGAAGTTATTGGACTTTTTCCAAGATCGCCAAGACAAGAAGCATGAATTGCTTTTGCTTCAGGCGGCGAAAGAGCGCGAACTCGAAATGGCGGAAAGAGGATACATTGCCCAGCAGCGTCTTGAAGAAATCAAAACTGAGCAGGTTGCAATCAAGGCCGCGATGTCTGAACGGTCGGCGTTGATGCAGCATGACATTGAGATTGGCAAAGGCGCGTCAACCTGGGTGATTAACCTTCGCGCTTTAGTCAGGCCGATGATCACCTATGGAATGTTCCTGCTTCTCTGCGCTGTCGATGGATTCGGGTTTTACTACGCCATTCAGACTGGCGTTGCGTTTCAAGACGCTATGGCGCTGTTGTGGGATGAGGAGACACAGATAATCTGGTCAAGCATTGTAGCTTTTCACTTCGGTAGCCAAGCGTTTAAGAAATGAAAGTTAGTGACGCTGCGGTTGACCTGATAAAGCATCACGAAGGTAAACGGAATTCGCCATACCGCTGTCCGGCGAATTTGTGGACGATTGGGTACGGTCACGTTTTGTATCCAGAGCAAGGGAAGCTAAAGCTCGAAGATCGCAAGAGCTATCCTTTGCGGCCTGAGCATGATAAGGATTGGAGTGACGATGGGATTGTTGCGATTCTGCGATCTGATCTTCAGCGTTTTGAGAGCGGCGTACTTAGACTGTGCCCTGGCTCTTCTGATAGCCAAGCACAGTTTGACGCTTTGGTTTCCTTCAGTTTCAACGTGGGTCTCGGAAATCTGCAATCATCTACTCTGCGGATGAAATTCAACCGAGGTGATATTGCAGGAGCCGCTGACGAATTCTTGAAGTGGAACAAAGCAGGCGGCCGAGTCCTGAAAGGACTTCAGAACCGCCGCCTCGAAGAGCGAGAGCTATTCCTCTCGTGATTTGCGGGGATTGATTACGAAGGCCATAGGGTCACGCTTGGCCTGTTTGCCATAAACGCTTTCCCCGTGAGCTAAAACAGTTACTTTGCCGCCGCTGGCAAAAAAATCTTTGATGTGTTGGTCAACATCTTTTGTCCATGGCGGCTTTTCTCTGACATAAGCGTCGGGCGGATTGAAATAGATATCGTCTTTGTTCATTTCTTCATCTCCAACTTTCTTTTTGCAATCGCCAGTCTTGCTGCCAGCAATTCGTCTTTCCCTTTCTTGTTGCAAGAAAGACAAACGTAACCCTCAGAATGGAATTTGCGCATCTGACCTTGGCTTTGGGTGCTTTCTATTCCGCAGTTCTTACAGGTCACTGTGACCTTTTGCTTGCTTGCCCGCCAGTAATCTCTTGATTTTGTCTGACGTATCAAGCCAAAAGGCAGCTCGCGTAAAGGCTTTATGTTATTTGTCATTCGTTTTTTTCCCTCAACTTTTGGTCAGCCCAGACTGCTCCTGCGTAGTGGTCGTGCGGGATCCCTTGCAAGTCTTTCGCTTCGAGTCCGACGAAGGGCTTGTAATTGAACCCGCTCAGAATGGCAGCAAGAGCTTCAGCGCGTTTCATTGAAGGCTGCCATGACATCACGCCAGGCGAGTCCTCGCGCAGCATTCCTGATTCAATCAGCGCGGTCAGAAGGTTCATTTTTGACCTCATGGCACAAAGCGTCGTGATGGCACGACACGCAGTAATGGTCTGCGGTAGGTTCGTATTTGTCACAAATCGGCCCAGGCTCACCGATCCATGAATCCGGGATACATTTACAGTCCATGATGTACCCTCACGCGTTCGAGGTCATGCCATCGTAGCCATGACCGAAACTTTGCCAAGACTTCCTCGCGTGTTCTGCCGAACCACACAAAGCGCTGGACTCCATCATCAGATGACAATGTCCACCAGTCAGGCTTGATCTGCTTGATGACCATGTTGTTCTCCATAAATTTTCAAAGCTGAAACAAACTGCTCGCCGCTCATTCCGAGCTTCGAGGCGATCATCTCAATCGTCGACCAACGGACATTGGCCGACCGGAAGTAGGCTTGAAGTCTTTGGCTTGAAATCCCAACCATACGGCAGAACTCCGTATTTTTGCGGTGATTGGCTTCAACGTACTTTTTCAACATTTGTCCTATGTGCATCAGTCTTTCCTCAGTTGGTTGGCGAGAGTCTGTATTCTATCAACGGTTTCTAATAATACTTCATGGAGCGCGGAAATATAGTTTTCGTCCCTCTCGACCCTGACCAGCAATGGCTTCATGTCTGGGTGATAGGAAAGGAAGTCGCACCATTCCCTCCCAGTCACCAAAAGCTGACCCTGCACCTGCGGGACGTACAGGCCCGGTAGCGCGTTTTCGACGAGGTACTCAACGTGGGTATGGGGTAGCGGACATTTGATCTCCAGCAGCCCCGTAGAGCCTACAAGGCCGTCTGGCGAGCAGCCGAAGCCGTCGTCGTGAAGGCAGAAGCCGATTTCCTCGACGGGGTTGATCAGGGAATAGTAACTCCGCGCTTCCGGTTCGAGTTCCGTTCCGCGAGCCATTGCGGCGTTGGGTTCTTCAAAGTCTGATTTCCCAGTAAGGATTTCGGCCACCAGTTTGTTTATGTAGCCGTCAGCTTGCGTTGACCGCTTGCCGGTTGGCGTGAGGAGCTTTCCGAACTGGGACGCGGTAGGTACGCCCAGTCGAGCGGCGTACCATTCCGGTGTTCTTTGGTCTGCGGTGATGATCCTCATTGCTTTGCCTTCTTTTCTAGCAACGCTTTGGCTTTGGCGAAGTCCGAGGACTTCATTTCGGCCAGCGAAGCGATCTTGAAGAAGCCGAGGAATGCTTCCAAGTTTATTCGGTCGCCCAAGGTTTCAATCAGCGCGACCAACTCTGCTACCTGGCCCTCGGTGACTGGTTGGATCTCAACGGCTGGAAGATCCTCTCCTGCGTAGATGTAGTGGCCCAGCCCGTACAGGGCGAGACATTTCACCAGGCACCGCATCATGCTTGTGTTGACCGAGAAAGAGTCCGGGTCAACTATCGACTTGTTGCGGTGATCCATCACGGGCAGCCACATCCTGCGGCTGCATTCACCGATGGTTACGGTGCAGAAAACCATCTGCGTTCCGTTTGGAAAGATCTGCGGGGGGTCGAAGCTGTATTGAGCATCAGGGTAATGCTCCATCAAGACGCCCCAAGCCCAGGCCCAGCTTAGGTAGCTGAGGCCGTTTTTCTTCTCGACATGGGCCGAGCAGTCAATCTTTGAAAGGGTCTGCCAAATCTGCTTGTACATGATTTTGTTCTCATTGAGTGCTGGATTGCACGGGCGCACCATAACCGATTGCGGGCAGGGTGTAAAGGAAAGAATTTCATGCGGCAAGAAAATATTTTACAAAAAGGCTTGCAGTAATAAAGCAAGCTATTTACAGTCCGTTCCGTAGTGAAAAGAAACCAACCAAGAAGGAAGTAGCATGATTGAAGCGCGTATTTCAGGCATCCCCTGCCTGATTGATGTAATCAACACGGGCTGGTCAACCCCAGCCATCACTCACCTATTGCCGGAGGACTGCCACCCGGCAGACGGCGAGTGCGCAGAGTACATTGTTTGCGACCGTCGAGGCCGCCCTGCACCTTGGCTTCAACGCAAAATGACAGACCGCGATTGCGAAACCATTGAACAACTAATCCAAGAGGAATACGCATGAACATCGAAGTGCGCAATGTGGTGAACATCAATCTGGGCGAATTGCTTTACAACGAAAAATCCGGCTATTACCACCGGACAATTCTGATTGAGACGCCAGAGGAGGTAGTAGTCATAAAGATTTACTCCAAGGACGGCGATGCCCTGAAGGTGGCAGTGTGATCTGCCGCTGCGGGGCGAACCCGGACGGGCTGTGCGGGGACTGCTGGCTGGCTCCCGAACAGACAGATAACCCAGCGAAACCCAGTGGGTTACCAGTGGGTTACCAGTGGCAACCCAGCGGGAATCCAACGGCAAGCCAGTTGCAGCTTCCCTTTGACTAAAAGGGGAGGTAATCTAGTGTTACCAGTGTCGAAAACTGGAAACAAAGAAGCACAGACGCTCCCCTTAAAGTGGCCTCTGTGCCGTTTCAACCATCCCCTGGTAGTGCTTCGCGGCATTCGACCAGAGGCCACCTTAAGTGGAGTGTCAATGCACTACTACACCTTTAACATTGGCGATTATTCTGCCCATACATCTCACCTCGACGAGATCGAGGACATTGCCTACCGGCGGATGTTGGACTACTGCTACCTAAACGAAATCTGGCTTCCGGAATCAGCCGAGGAAGTGTCTCGCCTCATTCGTATGCGAACGCATTGCGAACGCATTGCGGTCGTATTGCGTGAGTTTTGGTATCTGCATGAGGATGGTACTTGGCGACACCCTCGCATTGAGCGCGAATTGCAGAAATATTGGGAGAAGTGCAACAAAGCGGCAATGAGTGCCCGTAAACGCTGGGAAAATGATGATGCGAACGCATTGCGAACGCAATCCGAAGGCAGTGCGAAGGCTATTCTATACAAGAAACATAAACCAATAACCAAGAACCAAGAGAGTAAGCGCTTCGCGCCACCCGCTCTCGATGAGGTAATCAGTGAGATGACCGGAAGAACACAAGACCCTACCCACGAAGCAAATCGTTTCTTGGCCTACTACGAAAGCAACGGATGGAAGGTCGGCAGGAACCCCATGAAGTCTTGGAAAGCAGCAGTCACCAATTGGGTGACCAAGACAAAACAACCACAACTGATCGACAGCTCGCAGACAGGGCTGGCGGCCAGACTTACAGACACTAGCTGGGTGTAACTATGACAAACGAAGACATTATCCGCATGGCGCGGGAAGCTGGGTTTGCCACGTCATGGACTGAAGCAGCCGGAGATGCGCTGGAACGCTTCGCCGCCCTTGTCGCAGCACAGCGCCAGTGGGTCGGGCTTACAGTCAAGGACTTAGCAGAAATACCGCCAAGCGCGTACGAGGGTGCAATTTGGGCAGATGCAAAGCTAAAGGAGAAGAACACATGACACGGGACGACATCATCCGCATGGCGCAAGAAGCAAGTGGCACAAACGATATCGTACTGACTACCTATGATTGCCTCGCCACATTCGCCGCCCTTGTCGCAGCAGCAGAGCGCAAACGCATTGAGTCCAGACCTTGGGGCGCAGGTAAAGAATGGATTGCACGGGCTATCGAAGCAGAGCGTGAGGCGTGCATCAAAGTAATAGAGGCATATCAAATTCCAGTCGGCAATTCCCGCGCAGGCGAACTGGCGTGCGACTGGACATACAACGCACTAAAACAGATACGGGATGAAATCAAAGAACGAGGTGAGAAATGACCCGCGAGTTAAAACTTGTTGCGCCAGACAACAGAGACTGCATCGCACTGCTAGAGCAGTGGTTAGAGGATGCGAGGGCGGGAAATATTATTACGGTCGGACTTGTTGGCAAGCGGGTTGGCGGGGAATGGCAGACATCATTTTCCCGCAGTGACAACTGCGCTGAAGACGCGGGTATGCTGCTGGAGGTTGCCATCCGGCGGCTTGGATTTACTCTACCAAGGAGCGAGTAAAAATGAACGACAAACTAGGCTTGGCACAACGCGAAAAATACTGGAACGAGCGCAACATAGAGGAAAAGCTGGACGCACTGCGAGATCAGGTGCAGCAGTTGACATACCAACTTGGGCAAGTTAGCGGGATAGTGGAGATGTTATTGCACCACAGTCACGCGGACGGAAAGATCGTTGCGCCGATCCCGGGCTGGCAAACTGGCATGGAAAGAACCGAACCATACATTCCCTACGCGCTGAGAGTGAACCATGACAAGTGATCCGATATTTATAACGCAGGTTGAGCTTGCCAGCCGGTGGAGAATCAGCGAAGCAACGCTGGAACGTGATCGTTCGCTCAAGAAGGGCGTTCGATACATGAAGATCGGAGGATTGATCCGCTACCGATTGGACGATGTGCTGGCATACGAGGACTCACGCATGCGGGAGACTGCGCCGCAGCAATCAGAGCGAGGGCGGAATGAAACCTGAAATCATCGAAGCCTACGGTTGGCTATGGCACGAAGTTTCGCAAGGGACAAAAACGCGCAAGGCGTATCAACTTTTGTCCCTTGCATTGACCGCAGAACAGCGGAAGGCGGGGATTGAGAAGGCGAAGTTGAACGGAGCGGGGAAGCCATGCCGTGGCTAATATCAGATGCGTTGATGAAGGCTTACGAGAACTCGCGCTCTTCGCAGGCGCAGGCGGCGGAATCCTTGGTGGACACTTGCTCGGATGGCGAACCGTCTGCGCAGTCGAGTGGGAACCCTATCCAGCAAGTGTACTTGCAGTCCGACAGAATGACGGCATTCTCCCGCCTTTCCCGATTTGGGATGACGTTCAAACCTTTGACGGCAGACCGTGGCGAGGAATTGTTGATGTGGTATCGGGAGGATTTCCTTGCCAGGACATTAGCTCCGCAGGAAAAGGAGCAGGGATTGAAGGAAGCCGATCCAGTATGTGGAAGCACATGGCACGAATTATCGGTGAGGTACGACCTCGATTCGCATTCGTGGAAAACTCACCAATGCTTGTGGGACGAGGACTTGCCGTGGTCATCAGTGACCTTGCCGAAATGGGGTATGACTGTCAGTGGTGTATTGTTTCAGCATCCGACTGCGGAGCGCCCCATCAACGGGACAGGTTCTGGCTTGTGGCCCACTCCACGCAGTTGCAGTGCAATGGCAGCAACAATAACGCCGGAGTCAGCGTGGGATCAGGACAGGTTCCCGAATCTAGAGGCGATGGTTGGGCGCAAGCAATGGCCGACGCCACAAGCATCAGACAACAGGGACAGAGGCAATCTTGGTTCGGGAGCGATCCAGCGGAGGCAAGAGAAGGGGAAACAGATCATGCTTTCGCAGAGCGTGTCGGACATATCTGGGGCATTGAATCCCCTGTGGGTCGAGTGGCTGATGGGGTGGCCGCTAGGGTGGACAGACTTAAAGCCATTGGCAACGGACAGGTTCCAATCGTGGCTGCAACAGCATGGGGAATTTTGACTGAGGGCAAAGTATGAAATCAGCGCTTGAATTCGTATTAGCTTGTATTGTAATTGGTTTATTCATTATTGCTTGTTTACCATCAACTGGCTTTTAGGAGGCCGCATGGATCAGAAAAAAACCATACTCGATCTGTTGAAGAAGGGCGAGACGCTCACCGGATTAAAGGCGTTACGGTTGGCAGGGACGATGAAGTTATCCACTAGGATCGGTGAGCTTGAAAGGCAGGGTCACGTTATCCACAAGGGTTGGACGAAGACCCCGAAAGGCGTGAAAATCAGAACTTATTACATGGGAGCTTGAAATGTTTGAACAAAGACCAAACAGCGGTGCCATTTTCAACAACAACCAGAAGCAAAAGGACAGCCACCCCGACATGCGTGGCGACTTCAACATCGACGGCCAGAAGTATTCCATCTCAGGCTGGTGGAAGACCGGCAAGAAGGGGGAGTTCCTTTCTGTGAGTATCCAAGAATGGAAGGCACCAGAGCTGTCAAAGCAAGTTGAGGTAAAACCGACCCGTAAACAGCCGGTCGTTACCAAAGATGACTTTCCGAGCGACGAGATTCCTTTCTGATGAAAAAGGTCACCAAAAAAGAGATTGCCCAGATTCGTGCGTTGTATCCTGAGTTCTGCCAGGCTGAGATCGCAGAACAACTAGGCATCTCGAGACAGCAGGTTCATTACCATTTGAGCGTTGCCGGGGCGATCCTGCCGGGTAAAAGGGCGCAAAGAGACCCCGACACGGGTTTGTTTATGACTCAGCAAAACCGGCAGGACATTGAGTTCAGGCGACAACTCAACCCCGTAATGACCGCATGGCAGAGTAGGAGCATTCGTGTACAGCCATCCGAAAAGACCGTGGAAGCTGGCAGCGGAAATCTGCCAGTTGTCCCTTGAGGAGCGGAGGAAGGCTTTAGACCTGATCGACCCGATGTTCAGGGATCAGGTAAAAACCCATTTGGTAAACTATTTCGAGCGCAGAAAACATGGAATTAAAAACGCTCGCCCAGCTCGCCATCGAAATGGCGAAGATGAGGGCCGATATCGAGGCCGGGAAGACTATTGAGCTTTCGTGGTCGGCTGAGAAGGGCAAAACGCCAACGCAGAGGAACTCCCTGCACCGCTGGTTAGAGTTGCTCGCGGATGAACTGAACGCCGCTGGTTTCGATCAAACGGTTTGGTTTAGGAAATACGCGAAGGCAGGGATTTCTTCAAGGTGGTCGAAGCACTCGGTAAAGGAGACCTTTTACAAGCCGGTTCTGGAATCCCTGACCGGCAAGACCTCGACGGAGGAAATGAATACCGTAGAACCCAGCGAGGTCTGCCAGATTGTAGGGCAGGCACTTTCCCAGAGATTAGGAATCACTCCCCCACCATGGCCGACGAGGTTTGAATGTTCATCAAGCGACTAGCAGCAGACAGTTGGTTTTCAAGGTGCGTCCGAGAGGCGGCAAAGTGGAAGTGTCAACGCTGCGGCGCGCAGCATGATCCCGGCTCACAGGGGCTTCACTGCGCTCATTTCATGACGAGGGGCAAGTGGGCTACCCGCTTCGATCCGTTGAACGTGGCGGCCCTCTGCTACGGTTGTCATTCGTTCATCGACTCTCGACCTTATGAAAAAGCCCAGTGGTTCGAGGAGTTCCTCGGAGCCGACGTTGCTCAGATCATCCGCGAGAAGTCCGAGAACACGAAGCACGGTCTCAAGAAGTGTTTAAAGGAAATCACGAAACACTATAAAGCCGAGCATGAGCGAATTCAGCAGGCAAACCTCGATGGGGTGCCGAACGTAACTGTGGTAGGGTTTCTATGAACTTAAAATCGTGCCCAAAATGCAAAGCAGATGCCGAAGAAATTATCGCCGCCAGTATTGACGAAGATGGCATGATGCAACCTTGCAAACCCTACCGCAGAGGCTGGTACTGTTTTGAATGTGGGCACTTCGATCAGGCAATCGGTCGTGAACGGCTTGTCAAAGGTATGGCGGGAGGTAGTCATCCTTCAATTCAGTGATAAGCCAGCGTACCGCGAAAACCCAAGCGATTGAAAAAAGTACAATAAACATATAACCTCCATTGTGTTGGGAAAGGAACCGTAAAGCATATTGGGCGAAAAGTAAAGGGAAATGTTATGCCATTGAAGAAAGGCTACAGCCAAAAGACGGTCAGCCAGAATATCAAGACGGAGATGAAGTCGGGCAAACCCCAGAAGCAAGCTGTTGCGATTGCTCTGGATGTAGCACGACGGGCCAAGAAGAAGCGGGGGAAGCTCGAATAATGCCAGCCGGTAGACCGATGAAATTCAAAACGCCTGAAGAACTACAGAAGGCGATCGATAGCTATTTTGCGCAATGCGACGACAACAACCCGCCGCTGATCTCTGGTCTCGCCTATCATCTTGAAATGACTACGGAAAGTCTCCGCAACTATCAAGAAAGAGACGAATTTTTTGCGATAGTAAAAAGAGCAAAGCAGCGAGTAGAGATTGCAGTCGAGAAAAACCTTCATGGGTCTGCCTGTACTGGGTCAATCTTCTGGTTGAAAAACAACGCGGGATACCGCGACAAAACCGAGCAAGAGCTAACCGGCGCGGAAGGCGGGCCGATTAAGCAGGAATGGACGATCAAGGTAGTCGATGCCTAAGATGACCATACCGCGGCGGCTTCTGCCGTTGGTTCAGAAGCCCAAGCGGTTCAAAATCATCATAGGTGGTAGGGGGTCTGGAAAATCCCAGACGGTCGGTGATATCTGCTTGATGGACGCTCAGACGAAGGGCATCAAGACTGGGTGCTTTCGGGAGTTCCAGGTGACGATGGACGACTCGGTTCAAAGTCTTTTGTCGGCTGAGATTGAAAGGCTAAACCTTTCCGGGTTCAAAACGCAGTCAACCTCGATTCAGCACGAAGGCCAGGACGCTTTTAAGTTCCGGGGGCTGGCAAGAAACCCTGAAGGCATCAAGAGTATGCATGGCTTTCAAAGGTTCTGGGTTGAGGAAGCGCAAACGATCAGCTTTGAATCGTTAAAGGCTTTAACCCCAACCTTGAGAACCGAGGAGTCCGAAATCTGGATGACCGGCAACCCTAGACATAGCTCGGACGTTTTCTCTCAGCGGTTTATCAAACCGTGGGAGAAGGAGCTGCGGCGGGACAAATACTACGAAGATGATCTGCATCTTGTCCTGTGGGTGAACTACGACGATAACCCGTTCTTTCCGCAAGTCCTAGAATCAGAACGGGCGCACGATCAGGCAACCCTGTCCTCCGCGCTGTATCGACACATTTGGTTGGGTGAATACTACGACGAGGTCGAGGACTGCATTATCCCTGTGGAGTGGTTCGACGCCGCCATCGACGCCCACCAGAAGCTGGGATTCCGGCCGGAGGGTGCGATCATTGCGGCCCACGATCCTTCTGATGAAGGCGGCGATACGAAGGGCTTAGTGATCCGCAGGGGGTCGGTGGTTCTGGAAGTTGGTGAGAAGGTCACTGGCGACTCGAATGAGGGGATGGATTGGGCGCTCGAAGGGGCTAGGAAAGCCGGAGCGGATTGGTTTGTTTGGGACTGCGACGGGATGGGTATCAGTCTCAAAAGACAGGTCGAAACGGCTCTGACCGGCACGAAGGTTCAGTGGTGGATGTTTAAAGGATCGGAAACACCGGACGACCCTGAGACGATCTACGCTAGCGGTACGGAGCAGCATCGCACCAACCGTGACACTTTCTTCAACAAACGCGCTCAATACTGGTGGAAGCTCCGAGAGCGGTTCGAGGCTACCTGGCGGGCGGTGGAGCAGAAGAAATACACCAACCCTGATGACATGATTTCCCTGTCATCTGACATCTCAACACTTGACCAGTTAAGAGCAGAAGTCTGCCGTATTCCCCTGAAACGGAACAATAATGGTAAGATTCAGATCATGAGCAAGCTAGAAATGGCGAAGAAGCCCTATCAGCTTCCGTCGCCAAACATGGGTGACTCCCTCATGATGAGTATGTTTTCGCCCAAGCAAAAGGCGCAGGTTCAACAAATCAAATTCGCGGGATGGGGTAGGTAATGGCTGACTACGAAAACGGCTCCGAAATGGACTCCGAGGACGAAAGCTACTCAAGCAAAAAGGCCGAAGAAGCGAGCTATGAGTCCGAGGACAAATACGATTCTCACGACGCGGTAATCAATCTGCTCAAAGCGGCGCAATGGGCTGACCACGACAACCGAGAGAAAGCGCGAGAGGCGCACTTGTTTGTTTCCAAGCGGGACGGTCAGTGGGAGCCGTATTGGTGGAACAACAACATAAACAAGCCGCGCTACACATTCGACATGGCTTCGCCAATCGTAGATCAGATCGCAGGAGAGATCGAACAGGCTGACTTTGATATCAGGGTGTCCCCAGCGGGAGGCAATGCAAGCAAGGATGTTGCAGAGGTCTACGATGGAATCATCCGAAACCTAGAGACCATTTCAAACGCATCCTACGTTTATTCGCAAGCAGGTAGAGGGGCTGTGACCTGTGGATACGATGCTTGGCGAGTCGTGCAAAAGTTTGCTGACGACAATTCGTTCGACCAAGATTTGTTGATTGAGCCGATTGGGAACGCGATTGATCGCGTCTGGTTTGATCCGAGCGCGATACTTCAGGACAAGTCTGACGCACGATTTTGTTTTGTTCTCCATCCGATCTCCACCGAAGAATATTACGCTCGCTGGCCGGAAGGGTCGGGGTCGAGTGTTAGTGACGACCGCGAAGGTGACGCTTATTACGACAAGGCCGAGGTCATAGTTATCGGTGAGTTGCTCTACGTCGAGGAGGAAATGAGAGAACTTGTGCTGATGAGCAACGGCCAGGTTCACGAAGTCACTGAGGACTTTGATTCAATCGTTGATGAACTATCTTCAATTGGCGTTACAGAGGTCAGGCGGCGGACTCGCAAATACAAGAAGATTTGCTCTCGGCTATTTGACGCTTCAGATTGGTTGGAAGACGACAAAGATACGGCATTTTGCTATCTCCCTGTCGTTCCAGTGTATGCCAACTTCAAAATACTTGAGAACAAGACGATCTACTACGGAGCAGTGGAAAAGTTGATGGATTCTCAGCGAGTCCTGAACTACTCCCTCTCGCGTGAGATTGAAGAAGGTGCGCTCGCTCCGAGGGCGAAGTACTGGATGACGATGGCGCAGGCTGCTGGGCATGAGCTACAGCTCCAAACATTGAACACCAATTCAGATCCCGTCCAGTTTTACAACGTTGACCCAAATACTCCTGGCGTTCCGCAACAACAGGGTGGTGCGCAGATTAATCCCGGTCTAAGAACCATCTCCGAGGCTATGCGGGGCATCATAGGAATGTCGGCTGGGATGTTCGCCTCCAATATGGGTGACAACCCCGGCCTGCAATCTGGGGTAGCGATTGAGAGGCTTCAGAACAAAGGCGATAACGGCACACATAAATATTTTCAAGCTCTCGAAATAGCCATTGCACAGACTGGCAAGATTCTTGTTTCGGCAATACCGAAGGTTTATGACAATCAACGCCAGATGCGGTTGATGTACATGGACGGATCAACTGAAATGAAGTCAATCAATCAAGAGGTGATTGACAGTCAGACAGGCAAGGTGGTTAAGGTAAACGACCTGTCACAAGGCACTTACGATGTAATCTGTAAGGCTGGGCCGTCGTTCAGAAACCGCCAAGAGCAGACGCTGAAAACGATGCTTGATCTTGCGCAGGTTGATCCGACGATTCTTCAGTTGGGCGGTGATTTGCTGCTGAAGAATGTGGTATCGCCGGTTGCTGATGCGCTCGCGGAGCGTAGACGCATTCAGATGATCGCGCAGGGCGTGATTCCTGAATCGCAGATGACCGACGAGGAAAGGGCGCAGATCGCGCAGCGACAAGCCATGCAGGGCCAAGCACAAGACCCAGCAATGGTTCTTGCCCAGGCAGAATCCATGAAGGCGCAAGCAGAACAGCTACGCGCACAGGTCGAGCTTCAGAAACTTCAACTAGAAACGGCGAAAATTCAACTCGAGGCGCAGAAGATGGCGGCTGGGTTGCAGTCTGACCAAGCCAACCTGCAACTGGATGCCTTTAATGCTGAAACAAATAGGATGAACACGCAGATCAAAGCGCAAGAAGCAGGCGCGAAGATTCAGCGCGATCAGGTCGCAACGCAGGGTCAGGCTCTTGATAATCAATTGAAAGTAGTGTCAGCGTTAAATCCATTCGTGAGGCGATAAATGGCCGAGTCAGCTCTGAGAAACCTTCAGCGAGAAAGGATGAACGCAAGGCGGGCGCGGATCGGCATGGAGCCGTTCGTTCCGCAAGCTCCGACGAAAACAGCAGGCCAGGCAATGGCCGATATGCTGGGTGGTATGGCCGTTCCGTTATCAGC
>Ga0255171_1000070_pt1 | contig 42118 bp, 42 predicted proteins | sample Atl_Yuk_RepB_8d_FD_183176 | JGI IMG/M metagenome (GOLD analysis project Ga0255171, IMG submission 183176) | Freshwater microbial communities from Altamaha River, Georgia, United States - Atl_Yuk_RepB_8d | ecosystem: Environmental > Aquatic > Freshwater > River | place: USA: Georgia | collected...
GCCGGGCGCGTATGAAGCTGGTATTTGAAGGCCCGGCCAGCGAGTTTATCCGCAGCATGGTGCTGGCTGGTTTTGGCGCGGCGCTGCTGCAAGAGAGTTTGATCGCCGATGATCTAAAGGATGGCTATATCATTCCGGCGCTGCCCGGGATCAAGCCGCTGCCGCTTGAGATCATGCTGCTGCGCGCAGCTGGTAAACATGGCGCCAAGGCCGAGGCGGTGTGGCGGGCGGCAAGTTAAATCTGGGCGCTAAATCGGGGTGCGATAGCGCCTTGAACAAATAGAGAACATCGGTTAGTCTTGGCAGACTATGGCTAAAGCAACGTCACACTTTGTCTGTCAGTCCTGCGGTTCTGCCTATCCTAAATGGGCGGGCAAGTGCGAGGCGTGTGGCGGCTGGAATTGTCTGGTGGAGGAAGCCATTGCTGGCGCTGATGCGCCCAAGGGCTATGGCCTAGCCAAGAGTAATGCCAAGCCCAGCAAGGTCGACTTTACCGGGCTGACCGGGCATGAAAAGCCCGCGCCGCGCCGCGTGAGCGGTATCGGCGAGTTTGACCGTGTGACGGGCGGTGGCTTGGTGCCCGGCTCGGTTTTGCTGGTGGGCGGTGATCCGGGTATCGGCAAGTCCACCATTTTGCTGCAGACGGCGTGTAGGCTTGCGGCAGGCCATGCGCCTGACTATGCGCTTGATAGCCAATCTTCTTCTAGTCATCCCCGCGCAGGCGGGGATCCATCGGGTAATAGCCCGGTCGGTAAAGTGGATTCCCGCTTTCGCGGGAATGACAAAGATAGTAGCCAGACTAAAACGGCCTCAAATAGCGAAGCGGTAGGCCAGATTAAAACGGCCTCAAGTAGCGAAGCGGTAGGCCAGATTAAAGTCGCCTATATCTCTGGTGAAGAAGCGGTGGATCAGGTGCGGTTGCGCGCCGCGCGTTTAGGTCTGGCTGATGCGCCAGTGCAGCTGGCCTCTGCCACCTCCGTGCGTGATATTATCGGCGCGCTTGAGCAGCACCCGGTGGATCTCGTCATCATCGATTCCATCCAGACCATGTTTGTGGACACGCTCGACAGTGCGCCCGGCACCGTGGCGCAGGTCCGGGCTTGTGCGCATGAGCTGATCCGCTTGGCGAAAAAGCGCAATATCACGGTCATTCTGGTGGGGCATGTTACCAAGGAAGGCACCATTGCCGGGCCGCGTGTGCTTGAGCATATGGTGGATGCCGTTTTGTATTTTGAAGGCGAGCGCGGTCATCATTTCCGTATTCTGCGGGCGGTGAAAAACCGTTTCGGCCCGACCGATGAGATCGGCGTGTTCGAGATGACCGAGCGCGGGCTGGAAGAAGTCACCAATCCATCGGCCCTGTTTCTGGCTGAGCGCAAGGGTGATGTGTCTGGCGCCGTCGTCTATGCCGGGATCGAAGGCACGCGCCCGGTGCTGGTTGAAATTCAGGCGCTGGTGGCGCCGTCAGCCTTGGGTACGCCGCGCCGTGCCGTGGTGGGCTGGGATAGCGCGCGTCTCTCCATGATTTTGGCGGTGCTGGAGGCGCGCTGTGGGGTGGCCTTTGGCATGAATGATATTTACCTCAATGTGGCTGGCGGTCTGCGCATCTCTGAGCCAGCGGCCGACCTTGCAGTTGCTGCTGCGTTGCTGTCCGCATTGTCGGGTGAGCCAGCACCGGCTGATGCCGTGTTCTTTGGTGAGATTGGCCTGGCCGGTGAGGTGCGCAATATCAGTCAGGCCGAACCACGTTTGAAGGAAGCCGCCAAGCTGGGCTTTGCCCGCGCCTATACCCCCCAGGCGCGCGGCAAGAGTGGCAGCACCGCCGGGCTGAAGCGTACCGAGATCAACCAGCTGGTTGATCTGCTCCCCCTGTTTGCCAATGAATCGCGCGGTGAACAGCCCCGCCGTCGTGCGGCTGGCTGATGTCGCGCGCTTGGGTATAAGGTTGCGCGCATGAAAATGAAGCGTAAATCAGAGCTGCCCAGCAAAATATGCCCCGTTTGTCATCGCCCGTTTAGCTGGCGCAAGAAGTGGGAAAAGGTCTGGGCCGAGGTTGTCTATTGCTCGGATGGCTGCCGGAAGCGCAAGTCTAAAACGGCTCATATGCAGACTATCTAGTCTAGAGCTTGTCCTGCGATAATAGCTCTAAAAGCTCGGCCGCTTTGGCTGTGATGGTCGTCCGTTTGTTTGGGCTCATTTTGCGCAACGTTGCATAAGTATATGCTAGCCTGGGGTTGCCAGCCAGCTTCTGCTCATGCGTGTCAATAAAATGCCAATAGAGCGCATTAAACGGGCAGGCGTCGGCCTCTAAGGTGTGCTCCGGGTTGAAGCGGCAGCCCTGACAATAATTGCTCATTTTCTTGATGTACTTACCGCTTGCCGCGTAGGGCTTGCTCGCCATCAATCCGCCGTCACCAAATAGCGCCATGCCAAGTGTGTTAGGCATTTCAACCCATTCAAAGGCATCGGCATACACGGCCAAATACCATTCTTGAACCGCCTTCACGTCAAGCCCCGCCAGTAAGGCAAAATTGCCGGTTAGCATGAGGCGTTGAATATGGTGAGAATAAGCGTAGCGTTTCGTGTGCTCAACCGCGCCGCGCAGGCAATTCATCTGCGTAGCGCCGCCCCAGTAAAGGGCAGGGAGTGGGCGCTTAGCAGCCAGGAAATTACGCTGGCCATAATCAGGCATATAGGTCCAGTAGATGCCGCGCACATATTCGCGCCAGCCTAAAATCTGCCGGATGAAGCCTTCTACCGAATTCAGTGGGGCTAAACCCTGTTCATACGCCACTTGTGCGCGCTGGCAAACTTCAAGCGGTTGCAACAGGCCAATATTGAGGTAAGCAGACAGCAGGGAATGATAGAGATAAGGCTGATTATTCAGCATGGCATCCTGATAGGTGCCAAAGTCTGCCAGTAAATGCTTGATGAAAAAATCCAGATCTTGCAGGGCGTCATGACGCGTCGTGCCGTAAGTAAAAGGCTCAAGTGTGCCAAAATGATGGCTAAAACGCGCGCGGACGAGTGTCAACACGTCCTGCGTGATTGCATCTGCCGCCCGCTTTGGGCGCTGTGGAATCAAAAGCTCGCTTGGTGGCGCGGTACGATTATCCGCATCAAAATTCCACCGACCGCCAAAAGGCTCGCCAGCATCATCCATCAGGATATGATGCTGGCGCCGCATATCGCGGTAGAAGAATTCCATCCGCAGTTGTTTCTTGCCGCGCGCCCATGCGGCGAAGGCGGTGCGCGCGCAGAGAAAGCGGGTGTCCTCAACGATCTCAAGCGGTATCGGTAGATCTTCTTGTAGAGCGAGCAGCATCTGTTCCACGCGATATTCGCTGGGCGCAGTAACGCTTATACTGTCAGGCTTGAGTTCGTTAACGGCCCGTTTGATCTCGCCTATAAAATTTCCGGTATTTTCAGGATCATCAAGCTTGATGTAGCGAACATGAAATCCGCTATCTTGTAACGAGCGGGCAAAATGGCGCATGGCCGAGAAGATCAGGGCAATCTTTTGGGGGTGATGCGGCACATAACTTGCCTCTTCCATCACTTCGCACATCAGGATGGTGTCATGGTCGCGGTCAGCCTGCGTGAGTACCGGTAGGCTTTCGGTTAATTGATCGCCCAGAATGAGACGCAAAGTACCCGGCATGTTGAATCCAATTGTTTAAAGCAGTGACGAGCTCACGCAGAGAGCTGACTAACAAATAGGATTTATTCATGCTAAACAAGTGGCGGGATGGCAAGATGCGTATATTAATTATCGAAGATGACCCGCGTGTAAGCGGCTTTATCAGCAAAGGCCTGAAGGAGCAGGGTTATACCGTTGATAGCGCCCAAAATGGGCGGGATGGCCTGTTCCTGGCGACGACTGAAAAATATGATGCAGCCATCATAGACCGTATGGTGCCGGAGCCTGATGGGCTCACCATCTTGCGGGCCATGCGCGCTTCGGGCAATCAGACCCCGGTTTTGATACTCAGTGCGCTGGCCAGTGTGGATGACCGGGTGACTGGGCTGCGCGCTGGCGGTGACGATTATCTGGTCAAGCCTTTCGCTTTTGCCGAGTTGCTCGCGCGTATAGAAATTTTAGCGCGCCGCAAACCGGTGGTGGAGGCGGGCCCGGCGCGGCTTGCCGCCGGTGATCTGGAGCTTAATCTGCTGACGCGCAAAGCCAGCCGTGCTGGCCAGCAGATCGAGCTTCAAGCGCGTGAATATGCGCTGCTGGAATATCTGCTCCGCCATAAGGGGCAGGTGGTGACGCGAACCATGTTGCTGGAAAATGTCTGGGACTATAATTTTGATCCGCAGACCAACGTGATTGATGTGCATATCAGCCGCCTGCGCAGCAAAATTGACAAGGGCTTCTCAACCACACTCCTCAAGACGGTGCGTGGGGCGGGCTATATCATCGAGGATTAGTCTATGCTCAACGGCTATTTGCGCAGTTCCAGTTTTAAGATGGCGCTCTTGTTTACGCTGTTGCTTTGTGCCGCCGGTGCAGCGCTGGGCTATATCAACTTTCGCCTCAATCAGCAGCAGTTTCTGGAAAGCGCCGAGCGTCAGATCAATGCTGAAATTCGCGTGCTGCGGATGGCGCAGCGTAGCGGCCAGCTCCGGGCAGAGATTGCACTTTCGACCCAGAAGTCAGATGTGCTGATTTTGTTGACCGATAAAGATAACCACTATCTGGCGGGCAACCTCACCAGCGACCCGGAAAATGTGCAGGTTCTGCGTGAGGGCACATTGGGCTTTACCCGGCCGGATCAGCGCACATACGCGGCGCGCATATACACATTTGATGATGGGCAGCGCTTGCTGGTGGGGCTCGATATTACAGCGGCCAGTAAGGAATATTTGATGTTACAGCGCCTGGGGATCATCAGCCTGATTCTGATGGCGATCGTGATTGCCACTAGCTTTCTCATCAGCACGTTTGTGGTCAGCCGGACTAACCGTATCGCCAATACCGCCCGTCAGATGATGGAAACGGGTGATTTGTCCCGTCGCATCGAGATTGATTCCGGCTGGGATGATCTAAGTAACATGTCGCATGTACTCAATCTGTTTCTGGCGCGGTTGGAAGAGTTGGTGTACGGCGTCCGGCAGGTGTCCGATAATATTGCGCACGACCTGCGCACACCGCTCACCCGCTTGCGGAATGATCTGGAGCGCTTGCGTTTAGATGCCGCCGGGCGGGATGATCTGCAAATCCGTATAGACGAGATGATTGCCGATACAGATGGGCTGCTCGGGGTTTTTGCTGCCTTGCTGCGTATCAGCCGGCTTGAAACAATTGCACAGACTGCCTTGCCCAGCGCGTTTGATCTGGCGGATGTGCTGCGGGATGTTTGCGAGTTATATGAGCCGCTGGCGGAGGCCAAGGAACTGCACTGGCAGCCGCACTTGGCTTCCGCGCCGATGAAGGGCGACAGGGATCTGGTATTCCAGATTTTTGCTAATCTGCTCGATAACGCCATTAAATATACACCAGCCGGGGGTGATATTCGCATCTCCTGCGGCGTACAGGATGGCCGTATTGTGGCGCAGGTGGCAGATACAGGGCCCGGCATTCCTGCCGCCGAGCGCGAGCGCGTGTTTGATCGCTTTTACCGGCTGGAAAGCAGCCGTACCAGCCCCGGCAGTGGCCTTGGGTTAGCTTTGGTGCGCGCAGCTGTCTACGCACAGCAAGGCCAGATCGAGCTGATGGATGCTGCGCCGGGCCTGAACGTAATAGTGAGTTTCACCCCGGCGGTTTGATTACAAATTTGTAATGAAACATTGATGGCGGCGTAAAATATCCAGCCTTATATTGTGGGTGGAGAATATCATGAAAATTGCCGTCATTGGATCAGGAATATCAGGCTTGGGCGCTGCCCTGCTGTTATCCGCGCAGCATGAGGTTACTGTTTTTGAACGTAACGATTATGTGGGTGGTCATAGCCGCACCATCGAGGTGGGGGAGAGTAAGCAGCCGGTTGATACCGGTTTTATCGTGTTTAATGAGCGCAACTATCCACATCTCACCGGCATGTTCAAATATCTGAATGTACCCGTGCAGAAGAGCGATATGTCATTTGGTGCCAGCATCGCTAACGGCTGGCTGGAATATTCCAGCAAGGGCCTGCTGGGGCAAAAGCGCAACTGGCTGCGCCCGGCTTATTGGCGCATGCTGCTGGATATTTTGCGATTTAACCGGCAAGCCACGCGATATATCGATGCCCCGCCCCATGTCACCCTCGGTCAGGTGATAGCTGATCTGCGGCTGGGTGTCTGGTTCCGTGACTATTATTTGCTGGCGATGGGGGCGGCAATCTGGAGCTGCTCGGTGCAAACCATGCTGGCCTATCCGGCGAGCAGCTTCCTGCGCTTTTTTAAAAATCATGGGCTGCTTACGGTAAATGACCAGCCGCAATGGTACACCGTGACGGGTGGAAGCCGCACCTATGTTCAGTTGCTGCGTGCGCGTCTTTCAGGCCATATTCGCACACAAACACCCATTTCTAAAATCGTACGCCAGGCGCAGGGCGTTGAGCTGACTGATGCGGCTGGGCAAACCTATCAGTTCGATCAGGTCGTCATTGCGGCTCATGCCAATGAGGCCTTAGCCATGCTGGATTCCCCCACCTCTTCCGAGCGTGAAATTTTGGGTAGTTTTCAGTTCCAGCCCAATGATGTGGTTGTGCATAACGACCGCAGTTTTATGCCGCGCATTCGGGCCTGTTGGGCCAGCTGGATTTATCTGACTGAGGGTCAGCGCGATGAACGCTCTGTGGTTTCCCTGACGTATTGGATGAATCTGCTGCAGGGGATACCGGATAAGCTCCCGATTTATATTACGCTTAACCCTGGACGGGCACCGGCTGCCGGGCGTGTCTATGATCATCATGTGTTTTCGCATCCGGTTTTCACCACAGCTACACTCACAGCCCAGCAGCGGCTGGCTGAAATTCAGGGGGTAGACAGAATCTGGTATGCTGGCGCGTGGCAGCGCTATGGCTTTCATGAGGATGGGCTGCTCAGCGCTGTTAACGTTGCCGCGAAAATGGGAATTACGCCGCCATGGGCCTAGCTGTGCCGCATATCCTGCGCGGGCAGGTCATGCACAAGCGGTTGTGGCCGCGGCTTAATCAATTCACCTATAACATATATTATCTGGCTTTGCCCCTCAGCCAGCTGGAGCAGATCAATGACGGCTGGCGCTGTGGCTATAATCGTAGCGCACTCGTCAGTTTTTATGACCACGACCATGGCCCGCGCGATGGTACATCACTAGATAACTGGATGCGCCATATTCTGGCGGAGAACAATATTTCCGCTGCAGATGGTGAGATTGTGTTGATCACCATGCCGCGCGTGTTGGGCTATGTGTTTAATCCGGTCAGCTTTTGGTTGTGTCATGATAAAGCAGGTAATCTCAGGGCCGTTTTATGTGAAGTGAATAACACCTTTGGTGAAACCCATTTATATCTATGCGCTCACGCTGATGCGCGCCCCTTAAGTGCGGATGATGTGCCTGAAGCCCACAAGCTGTTCCACGTCTCACCGTTTTTGACACGTGATGGTAGATATATCTTCAGATTCGCTGTAACCGAGCGGTCCTGCGGCGTGTGGATTGATTATTATAATCCAGATGGCCGGGCGCAGTTGCTGACGGCACTCACGGGTCGGTTAGAACCACTCACGCGCGCGAGCCTCAGCCGTGCGTTTTGGCAAACACCTCTGGTTGGGCTGCGTGCAATTTTTCTTATTCACTGGCAGGCCCTGAAGCTGGTGGCTAAGCGCATCAAATATGTGCCGAAACCTGCACAGCTTCCGCAGCGCCTGACCCGAACATTAAATAAATTTAATGCTCCAGAAACTGGTTCTGAAGGCAGCAGCCACTAATTTGCTTACGGGAGAATAGTGCCATGTTGTTAGATCAGTGGATTAGTCACAAGTTTTTGCGCCAGCTTGAAAAAATCGAGTTCGGGGCGATTACCGTCACCGACCCTGACGGGCGGACCCATGCCTTTGCAGGTCGGCAGAGCGGGCCGACGGCAGATCTGCAGCTTCATCAGTGGAGCGTTATTCGCACACTGCTCACCAAGGCCGATACTGGCTTTGCGCAGGATTATCAGCGTGGCCTGTGGGATAGTGCCGACCTCATTGCGCTTACCAGTTTTGCCATGCTCAACGAAGCGGCTCTGGCCAGTTATGTTGATGGCAGCCCGTTCTGGGAGTGGCTGCTCAATCTTGGCTATCGTTTGCAGGCCAATACCCTGAAGGGCAGCCGGCGCAATATTCAGGCCCATTATGATCTGGGTAATGACTTTTATAAACTCTGGCTAGATCCGAGCATGACATATTCATCGGCGATCTATCAAGATGGCGCGGCGCAGCTGCCTTTAGAACAAGCGCAGCACCTTAAATATGACCGTATTCTCGAGCAACTAAACGCGTCATCTGGCCGTCTGCTTGAAGTTGGGTGCGGTTGGGGTGGCTTTGCCGCCCGCGCGCTTGATAAGCATGATTACCAGATCAAAGGCATTACGTTGTCGGATGAGCAGCACGCCTATGCGAATGACCGCCTGAAGCAGAGTGCTAACATCGTGCTGGAAGATTATCGCCATCAGCAGGGTGTGTATGACCGTATTGTTTCTATCGAAATGTTTGAAGCGGTCGGCGAAAAGTTCTGGCCGGTTTATTTCAGTAAGCTTGCCAACTTGCTGAAGTCTGACGGCAAAGCCGTTGTGCAGACCATTACCATGGCCGATGACCGCTTCGAGAAGTACCGGAAAGGCACGGACATGATCCGCAGCTATATTTTTCCGGGTGGCATGTTGCCCAGCCCTACGCGCTTCAGGTTGGAGGCGGCGGCGGCTGGTCTAGTTACCACGAATGAATATCACTTTGGTGAAAGCTATGCGCGCACACTTGAGCAGTGGCTGCATAACTTTGACGCGCGCCTGTCCGAGATCAAGGCGCTGGGCTATGATAATGGCTTCATTCGGCTGTGGCGTCTGTATCTGGCGGTCTGCGTCTCCGGCTTTAGAACGGGGCGCACCAGCGTCATGCAGATCAATTTGCAACATGCGTAAGTTGGCACTAGCTCTTTTCCTGTCATTCAGCGTCTGCCCGGCAGCAGCTGAAACGCATATGCCGTCTGAACTCGTGGGTTATATGCCTAGCCCGCAGCCATTGGTATCGGCCCGCTTCAGCTTTTTGATGTGGGATGTGTATGATGCCACGCTCTACACGCCAGCCGGGCAGAGGCAGGTAGCCCCGCCCTTTGCCTTGAGTCTGACTTATCTCATGGATCTGTCAGGGCGGGAAATTGCCAATCACTCCATCAAGGAAATGCGCCGCGAGAATCCGATCAGTGAAATCACGCTGGCCCAGTGGCATAGCCAGCTGCAGTCGATTATTCCTGATGTAGCGGAAGGTGATACGCTTACCGGCGTCGTGGGCGAGAATCTGTCCACGCATTTCTACAAGAATGGCAGCAAGATCGGCGTGATATTTGATCCCGCCTTCACAACTGCATTTTTCAATATCTGGCTTGGCCGTAACAGCACCGACCAGGTTCTGCGTAATAAACTCATGACCATCAGTGAAACAGGAGAATTGCCATGCGTACAAAATTTCTGCAATTAACCAGCCTTGTCCTCATGCTGACAGGTTGCTCGGGCGACCGTCTGCAGGATTATAAGGACACCAAGCCGGAGATGGTGTTTGAATCCTTCTTTAATGGCCCGGTGAAAGCGCAAGGGCTGGTGCAGAACCGGCAGGGTCATGTCATTCGCCGTTTTGATATTGATATGAGCGGCAGCTGGAATGGCAGCACCGGCACGCTCGACGAAAACTTCACCTATTATGATGGGGAGAAGGAATATCGTCAGTGGAATGTGCGAAAAAACGCGGATGGTACCTATACAGGCACAGCCAACAGTATCATTGGCGAAGCGCATGGTGAGGCGCTGGGGAGCGCCATCCGCTGGAAATACACCATGGCCGTTAAAGTTGATGGGGCTACCTACAATATCAATTTTGATGACTGGATGTTCATGATGAATGATGGCACCATTCTGAACCGCTCTTACATGTCAAAGTTTGGTGTAAGTGTGGGTGAGGTCACAGTTGTGATGCGGAAGCTGTAATGCCGTCATTTGCGGGTAAGACAATCTGGATCATCGGTGCCAGTCAGGGCATCGGCCGCGCGCTTGCGTCTGATCTTGCTGCGCAGGGCGCACAGCTGATTCTCTCTGCCCGCAATGCGCAGGCGCTTACCCAACTAAACGCCGAGCTTGGCGGCGGGCATACGCTTCTTCCGCTAGATGTAAGTGCGCCAGATGCGATTGCCGCGGCGCTGGAGCAGCTTGGCGCGCAATTGCCTGACATCGCCATTTTCATGGCGGGCGTTTATACGCCCATGAAGCTGGATGCGCTTGATCTGGCCCGCACGGCCGAGATTGTGTCCACCAATCTGACCGCAGCAATTCTGTTCGTGGGCCAATTGTTTCCGCGTTTCAAGCAGCGGGGGCAGGGGCATATTGTGCTATGTGGCAGTATTGCTGGTTATACTGGTCTGCCCAACGGCCAGCCTTACAGCGCGACTAAAGCTGGCGTGAATAATCTGGCCGAAAGTCTGGCCGCCGAAGCAGCAGGCTCGAATGTGAAGGTGCAGCTGATCTGCCCGGGTTTTGTCGATACGCAAATGACCCGGCAGAATGATTTTCATATGCCAGCTCGCCTAACCCCCGCCGCCGCCGCGCAGGAGATTGTAAAGGGACTGGCGTCTAACAGCTTTGAAATCCACTTCCCTCGCCGCATGACTTGGCCCGCGAAGTTGCTGCGCTTGCTCCCTTACAGCTTAGCCTTGCCGTTGCTGCGGCGGATTTAAGGACAGCAGGTTTATTAACTGGAGAATATGTAAGAGACGGGTGAGTTAGCTACTTCAGGGAAAATGGTGCTGAAGGTGGGAATTGAACCCACGACCTACTGATTACGAATCAGTTGCTCTACCCCTGAGCTACTTCAGCAGCGCTGGCCGAATTGGGTGAAAACCCACGGTTGAGGGGGAAATTAGCGAAATTGGGGCCGATATGCAAGTCTGCCTGTGGGTGTAGGGAAATCCGGCGCGATTCAGCAGATAGATGGGCCATTTCTAACCCGTCCGCTGGGGGCTATTTAATCAAACTGAAATCCCAGTTCGAAGTAATTCGAGGTGTTGCAATTGCTTAGAATATTGGCATCAGAAATTGGAAACTGGGCATTGGTGTAGGTGTTATTCACCAGCCGGATATAGAGAATGCCATAGGTGCTGGCCAGATTCGTCTCACTAAAGCGTTTGCTGGCCATGATACAAAAGGCGCTGTCGTAATTGATGGTCATGGAAAAACGCGAGCCGTAAGACCAGATCGCGATATAGGCATCTTCGGTTGATTTAAAGCGATCTAAACTTGGAATATATATCCAGCTCCCAGGTGTCAGGCCAGCTTTATAGGCAGGCCCGTTCAGCGGTGTGTTCAGGCCCAGCGTATACCACAGGCCCTTATACGCTCCGCGCACATTTTGGCTGAAGAGCAGGACATTATCCATCAGCTCATTGGTGGCGCGTTTTTGCCGCACAGTGCCTGTCGCTATAAATATAGCGGCAACGACCAGCCCGATCACGGTCAGGACGATAGCAACTTCAATCAGCGAAAAACCGCGACGGTTAGGCAGTAGGGGAATTGGCATACGTCATGTCTCTCTCGTGTCGCCCCCAGCAGTTTTTTATTATTGGAGAAAATATAGCGGGTCTTGCCTTGCTAATCCAGTGTCTGTTCGGGTTGTCACCCGTCAGAATCTAATTGACCCTCGGTCAGTTTGTAAATGCGGCTGTCTGCAAACAGGGCCGCTTGCGCGGGTTGGTGGGTAATCAGCAGCACCGTTTTGCCGCGCGCGCGTGTGGCGAGTGTCTGCATGACTTGGGTGGCGGTTGCGGCATCCAGTCCTTCAGTAGGTTCGTCCAGCAGCCAGATCGGTGCGTCGCGCAGAATGATTTGCGCAAGCGCCAGGCGGCGGGCCTGCCCGCCAGAGAATTGGGTGCCGCTGTCACCCACCCAGCTGTCCAGCCCGTCCGGTAGCGTGCGGATAAAGCTATCAAGGCCAGCGTCCTGCAATGCCTGCCACATCTGCGTATCATCAGCATGCGAGCGGGCAAGCTGCAGATTATCGCGCACGGTGCCAGCCAGTAGCGCGGTCTTTTGCGAGAGGTAGCCAAGGCGGCTGCGCCACGAATCCCCGTCAATGTTCTGCAGGTCAGTATTTTCAATCTGGATGTGGCCAGCTTGGGGCTGCCAGAACTTCAGCAGCAGATTGATGAGGCTTGATTTACCCGCGCCGCTCGGCCCACAGATAACCACATGATCACCCCGCGCCAGCGTGAGGTTGATGCCGGTCAGTACCGGCCGCGCCGCGTCATAGCCAAACTGCACATTGCCAAAGCGGATGGTCAGATCATCCGGTAGTGCAGCACTATTGGCAGGCTCGGCAAATTGGGGCTGTGTATCGCTCAGCGCAAAGATGCGCGTGCTGGCTGCGCGCAGGCCGGGCAGACTGAGCAGCGCTTGCGTGCAGCCGGGCATCAATTCCAGCAGCGCTACAGCTAATAGCAGGATGAGCAATATTTGATGGGCGCCCAAAGCCTGCGGTAAGGTGGCCAGTAACAGGATGAGGATCAGCAGACCAGTCAGACTGGCGAGGGCCTGCAGGCCAGCGCGTAGGCGCAGCGCTTGTAATTGCAGGCGGTTTAGCTGCGCGCTGCTGGCGCTTAAGCGGTGCAGCTGGGTATAGGCGGCCTCGGCAGCGAGCAGGTCAGCCAAACCCTCACAGCCATCAAGCGCGTGGCTGCGCAACTCACCAAGCTGGGCGGGCAATAATTCAAGCGCGGGTGACAGGCGGCGGAGATACAGCGCGGATAAACTCATAAAGCCGATCAAGATGAGGCCAATATAAAGTGTCGTTTGCGGGGCAATCGGCCAAAGCAGGAACAGGCCAAGACCCGCGCCCAGTGCGGCCAGCGTAAGGGGCAGCAGCAGGCGCAGATAAAAACCATCCAGCGCTTCAATATCGTTAAGCAGGCGGCTGAGAACATCCCCCGCGCGCTGATAGCCAAGCTGAGCTGGCGCGAGCGGAACCAAACGGCCAAACACCCACAAGCGCAGGCGGGCCAGCACGCGGAAGGTGGCGGTGTGGGTAGTCAGCCGCTCAATATAGCGCAGTAGGGGGCGGGCCAGACCGCTGGCGCGCAGCCACCAGAGCAGCGCGCCGCCCAGCAGCAGGCTTTGGCCAGCACTGCTCATGAGCAGCAATTGGCTGAGCAGCGCAAGCAGGGCGAGGGACAGGCCGAGCAACAACCAGATGGCCTGTGCGCGGAAGAGGCTGAGGAGCCGCATGAAATTACGCATGAGCCACCTCGCGGATCATAACAATGCGCTCGGCCATTTTCAGGGCCTGCGCATCATGCGTGACCATAACAACCGTGCGTGACTGTGCCAGTGCCTTGATGGTGGTGAGCAGGTCTTGTGCCGTTTCGCTATCCAGCCCGGCGGTCGGTTCATCCAGCAGCAACACCGGTGCGTTACGCAAAAACGCACGGGCGAGCGCCACACGCTGGGCTTGCCCGCCAGACAGGCCAAAGCCGTGGGCGCCAATCATGGTATCAAGGCCGTGCGGTAGACTATCAATGAGCGTGTCGAGCCGGGCAGCGCGGGCGGCGGCCATGATGGACTCGCGACTGGCGCCGTCTTGTCCAAGGGCAATATTCTCGGCCAGCGTGGCGTGGAATAAACGGGTACGCTGGCCTACCCAGGCAAAAGCCTGCGCGCGCTGGGTGGGATCAAGCGTGCTCAACGCATGCTGCGCCAGGGCAATAGCCCCTTGCTGCGGCTGAATAAAGCCAATCAGCAGATGAAGAAGGGTGCTCTTGCCTGCGCCGCTCGGGCCGGTGAGGGCAACAAACTCGCCGCCTTCAATACGCAGGGAGTAATCCTGCAAGGCGGGCTTATGGCGGCCGGGATAAGTGTAGCTGACCTTCATCAGCTCAAGGCTGGGCTTGTTGATGGGTTGCGGCAGTACGCGCAGGCCCCCGGTTTCCTGATGCGGGGAGGTGGCAAGCCAGCCCATCAGCTCACTACCGGCCGTGAGGGCGCTGGCACGGTCGTGGTACGCAGCCATCAAGGCACGCAGCGGCGCAAAAAACTCTAATGTAAGGAGCAGGGCAGGCAGTGCAATGTGCAGCGAAACCTGCTGATGCACTAGCTGCACCGCCATGATGATGAAGCAGAGTGTGACCACCACATCCATCACGCTGGCGTTGAGAAATGCCAGACGCAGTACACGCATGGTGCGCGCGCGGAAGTCGTCAGCGACCTGAGCGAGGTAAACCTGTTCACGCGTGCTGGCGGCAAAGGTGCGCAGCAAGGTGAGGTTGCGCAGGCGATCGGCAAACAGGCTGCCCATGCGGGTGAGGGCCACAAACTGCGCCCGGCTGGCCTTGGCTGTCATAATGCCAAAAACGGCCATAAAAACTGGTAGCAGAATAACGCCCACCAGCAGCACCCAGATATGCCAGCCAATCAAGGCGGCCAGCAGCGTGGCGCTCACGGCGGGGCCAAAAATCGCCGCTGCAATGAGGGGCAGATAACGCGCGGCATAGGCATCGCACGCTTCAACTTTTTCCATCAGCAGGGTGGTTAGCTCGCCGCTGGTATGCTGGCCCAGTACAATCGGCCCGCGCAGCATGAAGGCGCGAAAGAGGTTATGGCGCAAGGTTGCACGTAGTGCAGCGCCAGCTTTGCCGCCGTTCCAGTCGGCCAGCCAGCTCATCAGGGCGCGGGCAAGGCCAAGGCCCAGCAGCATGAGCAGGGGCCCAGTGAGTAAGTCAGGATCAGCTGCGGCGTCCAGCGCCAGCGCTATCGTACCACCCAGCGTATAGGCGAGCGCGGCAGAGAGTGCAGCTGCCGCCGCACTGCCCAATAACGCTGTCAGCAGATACGTGCGGCCCGCGCGTAGCGAGGTGCGCCAGAGAAAGGCGTTAGCCTTGGGCGTGGGCGCGGCGTCATCGTTAGCGGGGGGCGGGTGAGACATATGGCAGGAATGTGGCGAAATTGACTACAGATTTTCTAACACTTGCAAATGCTTAGCGGCTTCCTATGTAATGAGCAAGCGGCAAAGGAGGCCGTGCTACATGATGACGCTACGCCGCGCCGATGACCGGGGTCAGGTGGATATGGGATGGCTGAAAAGTCAGCACACTTTCTCGTTTGGCGAGTATTACGACCCGCGCCATATGCATTTTCGCGCGCTGCGTGTGATCAATGATGACATCATTGACGGCGGCACCGGCTTTGGCATGCATCCGCACCGTGACATGGAAATTGTCACCGTGGTGCTGGATGGCGCCGTCAAACATCGGGATTCTATGGGTAATGAGGCGGTTATTCGTCCCGGCGAAGTGCAGCGCATGAGTGCGGGCACCGGCATTTTGCATAGCGAATATAATGCCTCGCCCACCGACCCGCTGCACTTGCTGCAAATCTGGCTGCTGCCTAAAGAGAAGGGTATTGAGCCGGGTTATGAACAAAAGATGTTCGATTTAACTCAGCCCGGCCTTTACCATCTGGCATCCGGCAGCGGCGCTGCCGGGGCGGTGGCTATCCATCAGGATACCGAGCTGTACCGCCTGCGGCTGGAGGGCAATGCCCATACGCATACCTTTGCGCCTGACCGGCATATGTGGGTGCAGGTCATCACCGGCCCGCTACAGGTGGGTGATGTGGTGCTGCAGGCGGGGGATGGTCTGGCCATTAGCCGTGAAAACAGTGTGACCTTTGGCGCGCAAGGCAGTGCTGACGCGCTACTGTTCGATCTGGGTTAGTTGGGCTTATCCAGCTTGGCTTCGGCGGCAATCCAGAAATCGGTAGCCACATCGCGGCCATAAAGCTGGTGCAGGGCGGCCAGTCCGGTGGGTGAGGTGACGTTGATCTCGGTCAGATAATCGCCAATCACGTCAATCCCGACAAAGAACAGCCCCAGCTGTTGCAGGCGGGGCTTTAGCGCCGTGCAGATGGCTTGCTCACGTGCGGTCAGCGTTGCGGCCTGCGCAGTTGAGCCGTGGCGGCCATTGGCGCGCGCCTCGCCATCAGCTGGAATGCGGGCATAAACACCGGCGATCTCGCCATCGATCAGGATGATGCGGCGATCACCCGCGCGCACCTGCGGCAGATAAAGCTGGGCAATCAGCGGCTCGGGGCTGTGGGCCAGCATGGTCTCAACCACGGTGCTATAATTCTCATCCTGCTCAGTCAGGTGAAATACACCGTGCCCGGCATGGCCAAACAGCGGCTTGAGGATGATGTCGCGGTGCGTATCACGAAAGCGGGCCAGCGCCGCACGGTCACGCGTGATTAGGGTGGGGGGCAGAAAATCCGGGAATTCCTGCACCAGCAGTTTTTCCGGCGCATTGCGCACACCAGTCGGGTGATTGAGGATCAGCACGCGGTCTGCCACCAACTCCAGCAGATGCGTGCTGGCGATATAGCCCATGTCATAGGGCGGGTCTTGCCGCAGGAGGATGACATCAACCGTGCTTAAATCCAGCTGCTGCGCCTCGCCGAGCGTATGGGTGGCGGCGGGCAGGGCCAGCCCGGAGAGCTGGCGCGCGGTAGCACTGAGCAGGCCGGGCTGATAGCTCACCTGCTGCGGCTCAAAAACATAGACCTGATGGCCACGCGCCAGCGCGGCTTGCGCCAGCCGCAATGTACTGTCGGTCATGAAGTTCAGCCGGGTCAGCGCGTCCATCTGAATGGCGATAGTCAGCGATCTGGCCGCGCGCTGGCTCATGCGTCAGGCTCCGGCGCTGGCGGTTAAAGCGCGCAGCTGCTCAACCAGCTGGGCGGTTTGATGGCGGGCCGGTTCATCCGACGACAGGGTCAGGTAATTCTCCAGCGCAATCAAGGCGCGGTGTTCATCGCCGAGACGAGTCAGGGTCAGGCCAAATTCACGCCAAAGCGGCGCATGGTCAGGCGCCAGCAGCAACATACTTTCCAGAATGTCGGCGGCGGATTCATCCATGCCCGCGCGGGTAAAGCGCAGCTTGAGATTGTTTTGTAAACGCAGCAGCACGTCACGGTTGCTGACCGGCAGGGTATAGTCCGGCCGCAATTCGGCCTGCGGGCCCATCTTCTGTTTGAGAATTTCGCGCATGCGCGGTACCGCAACGATCTCGCCGCGATCAAACGGGTCGATGATGACGCGGCGGCCGTTAAACTCAATGCGCACCAGAAAATGCTCAGGGAAACTCAGGCCCACAGCATTCCAGCCATTGGCGCGGGCAGCGGCAATATAAAGTACGCCCAATGCTACCGGCAGGCCGCGCCGCCGTTCCATCACTTTGATGAGGTTGGCGTTGTCCGGGCTGTCGTAGCTGGCTTCATCCCCCTCATAGCGGTGACGGATGGCAATAATCTCGCGCAGGCATTGCGCCACCTGTTCCACGCGCTGGGGGCGCAGATTGCGGGCAAAGTCGGCCACTTCCGCGCTCAGGCGGTCGAGATGGTCGCGGTAGATGCTGACATCACGTTGCGGTAAACGCAGCGCGGCAAAAGCCAGCGCGGCGGCGCCAACATCAATCAGGTCGTCGGGCACTTCCGACCAGGCGCGCAATTCTTCCTGGGCCTGGTTGCGGGTAGGAAGGCTTACAACAAGAGTCATCCGTTCAGTCCTGCTGCTGGGGCAGCGCAAAGAAGGTTTCAACAGAGTCTATCCCGGAAATGTGTTCAGCTAAATAGCGAACTCGCCGCGACTCGGATTCGCTGCGCGATTCGCCGATTATGTACATAATCCCGCCACGCGTGATCATGTCATAATTGATGGCTGAGACGTCGCGGTCGAATATCAGCGTGCCGCGCAGTTGGGCGCTTGCCGAGTCGTCCGCCAGCTTTTGGGTCCAGGACAGGTCGTCACCAACCGTCAGGCGGTTGAGAACGGCGCGCTTTGTGACACGATCCGCCAGAATCGTGGCATGCTCTTTCTGCATAGGTGTATTGACGCGGCCCACCATGACGATTCGTCCATTGCTGATGAGAAAGCTCACGCGCTGATAAAGCGTGAGGGAGTCTTTGAAAAACGCATCATTGAGCAGCAGGCGCAGGTTGTAGTCGGAGGTTGCGCCCTCCAGCCCGCGCTCCTGCATGGCGGCGGTGCCAACACCGGCCCCTGCGCCCATGACAAAATCACGCGGCGTGCAGCCGGTCAGCGCCAGCAGCAGAATTACAGCGGACGCACGCCAACGCGGCATGTTTTGCCATCCTGTACCGCTACGGTGATGCTGACGCGCTGGCCGTTCCAGCTGGTGCGAATTGAATTGCCAGAGGCAATGCGCTGGCTGTCCAGCCCGTTACCGGCCACCACGCAATATTGGCCGTTGCTGCGGCGGCTGACTGCAACCAGCCGGATCTGATGGCCGCTATCAATGGTCTGCTCGCTGCCGACGCTTAAGGTCACATTCACGCCAGCGTTTAAAGAGCTACTCGGCGCCGGGGCGGCGGGCGCGCTGGTTATAACAGCTGCCTCAGTTGGCTCGGCCGCTGGTAATTGCGCTGGGGTGGTTTGCGTTGTGGTGCGCGGGGCAGGTGGGGTTGGTTTGCTCTCCGGCTTAGGCGGAAAATTGCGTGGCCAAACAGCAGGCGGTACCGGGCTTTGCGGCAGCGGTTCTACCACCGGCGATGACGCTGCTTCTACGGGGGCCGCAGCGATGGGCGCGGCGCTGGCGGCGCTGCGTTTGCTGGCAGGCGGTGCTTTAGGCAGGGCGGGCCAGCCGCGCGGAATAACCAGCGGTTTAGTGGCCGCGTCTGGCGCGGTAGGGGGGGTGGCTACAGTAGCTGGTGCTGCCTGTGCGGTTGGGATTGCTGCTCCGCCCGCCTGGCGGCGCAGGCGGTTGAGCTCGGACTGGCAGGTGGACAGGCGGCTGTCCAGCTCATCCCGCTCGCCCAAGCGGGCATTGCGCCCGGCGGCACAACCGGCCACTTGCGTGGTTTGGCTGCTGATCTGGTTTTGTAAAACCACGACCTGCTGGGCCAGTGGCCGGGCTGACCAGAAGTAAACCGCAAACGCGCCCAGACAGATGCCAATAATCAGTGAGGAGACAAAAACCGGCAGCTCCCGCCCGCCGTCGGCAGCGGATGATGAGTAGGAGTAGTGGCGGGGTCTATGACGGCGCATTCCAAGCATCAGGCAAGTGACGTGGCCAACCCCAACGGTTAACCAACATGGCATCGAATCGAATGTCATGCTGGCCTAATTCTGGCCGTTTCGCCAGCATAAAGCGCATGGCCTGCGCCAGCCGGTTCTGTTGGCGCGGGGCAATGGCCAGCGCCGCGCTGGCATGGTCGGCCCGCTGCTTGACTTCGATCACGGCCAGCACATTGCCGCGCCGGGCCAAGAGGTCAATTTCGCCCAGTGGCGTTTTCAGGCGGCGGGCCAGAATGGTATAGCCTTTGAGTTGTAGCCACAGGGCGGCCAGCTGTTCGGCGCGGTGGCCGCGCTGCTCAGCCTGCCTTCGCCGGGTGGCCTTGCGCATTAGCGGTCCTTTTGCGTAAGCGCAACAGCGCGGGCATACACTTCACGCTTGGGCCAGCCGCTTTGCGCAGTGACAATGGCAGTGGCATCCCGCAGGCTGGCATTAGCCAAGGCGCTGTGCAGGGCGGCGTCAATCTTGTCGGCGCTCCATTGCTCAACCGCGCCGGGCGGGGCAATCAGCACCACCATCTCACCGCGCGGCTCGTGATGTTTGAAGTGCAGCAGCAGATCTTCGGCACTGCCGCGCAGGACTTCCTCATGCAGCTTGGTCAGCTCGCGCACCACGGCGACCGCGCGGCCTTCCATCAGGGCCAGCACATCTTCCAGCAGATCTACTACGCGGTTGGGGCTTTCGTATAAGATCAGCGTGGCCGGGATTTTGGCCAGTTCTGCCAGCTCCTGCCGGCGCTGGGCGCCTTTGGCGGGTAGAAATCCGGCAAAGCAGAAGCGCTCACTGGGTAGGCCCGCCAGCGAGAGCGCGCTTAAAACGGCATTGGCGCCGGGAATAACCGTAACATACAGCCCCTTGGTCTGCAGGGTGGTCACCAGCGGTGCGCCGGGGTCGGAGATCAGCGGCATGCCGGCATCGCTCACCAGCGCTACAATTTGCCCGGCGCGAATGGCCTGTTCCAGTTCGGGCGCACGTTCCAGCTGGTTATGCTCATGGCAGCTGATCAGCTTGCCGGTCAGGCCATAGACTTCGCATAATTTGCGGGTGACGCGGGTATCTTCACACAAAATCACGTGCGCCGCGCGCAAAACCTCCAGCGCGCGTAAGGTAATGTCACCCAGATTGCCAATCGGCGTGGCCACCAGATACAAACCGGGCTTGAGCTTGTGGGCCGTGTGTTTACTTTCTGCGCCCGCCTCGTTAGTTTGGGGAGCAGAATTTGGAACGTCAGCGGGCGGAACGGCCTGAGGCGTAGAAGATGGAGTTTGGCGTGCGCACATATCTTAAGCAAATGTCCTTGATGGTTTTGCTTACCTTGGCTGGCTGCGCGCCAACCGTCAATTCACAAAGCGGCCCGGTGGGTCAGCAATCTGCACGCCAACCCGCACCAACCGCGCCCGCCCCGGCACCGGTTCAGCCCGCGGCTGATGCCAAGGTGCGTGTCGCGTTGCTGCTGCCTATGTCCGGCCCGCAGGCTGAGTTGGGGCAAAATCTGTTCAACGCGGCGCAGTTAGCTTTGTATGATCTGGCTGCACCGGACTTTGCACTTTTGCCGGAAGATACCGCCAGCACACCCGAAGGCGCGCAGGCCGCGCTGCAGCAAGCCTTTAACGATGGCGCACAGCTCATTATCGGCCCGGTGTTCAGTGCCGAGGTGCAGGCCATTACCCAAGAGGCGCGCAGCCGCGCGGTGCCGGTGCTGGCGCTGTCCAACAACAACACCTTGGCGCGCGATGGTGTTTATGTGCTGGGTCAAACGCCGGACGATCAGGTTGATCGGGTCTTGAGCTATGCCAAGTCACGCGGCCTGAACCGCATTGCCGCCATTATCTCCACCACCGCTTACGGTACGGCGGTTGAGGCAGCTTTGCGTCAAAGCGTGCAGGATAATGGCTTATCGCTGGTGCATCTTGAGCGCGCCGCGCCGAGTAATGACCCTGGCGTGATTGCAGCTGGCGTTGCCGCTACGCTCAACACCTCGGGCGGGGCCGATGCCATTTTGCTGCCTGACAGTGGCAACCGCCTGATCGCTTTGGCAACAGCACTGCGTAACGCGGGTATTACCAGCCGTCTGCTCGGGACTGCGACATGGGACGCTAATCAGGCGTCGGCCAATCCGGCACTGGCTGGCGGTTGGTATGCGGCGGTGGGGGCTGAGCAGCGCGTTATTTTCAGCAATCGCTATCAGCAGACTTTTGGCGCGGCGCCCGCGCCCATTGCGACGCTGGTTTATGATGCGACAGCGGTGGCCGCCGTTCTGGCCAAGTCGCCCGAGCATTATAGCCGCGCCGCACTGCTAAGCCCGACCGGCTTTAGCGGGGTCGATGGTTTATTCCGCCTGAACAGCGACGGCACCACCTCACGCGGGCTGGCCGTTTATGAGCTGACCAATGCCGGTGTGCGCGTACTCGATGCAGCGCCAGCCAAATTCCCGGAAGCGATGAATTAAGTTTTTTGTCAGTTTGTGTTGGCAGTACAGCTAAAGCCTGCCCGTCACCACACGACCATCACCATTTGCTCTGGCGGCGCCAGTTTTCCACGGTCTGGATGAGGGCTTCGGGATTGTCCTCGCCCACTTTCCAGGCGGTGGCAAAGTCGGCCGTATCCGAGCGCGGGCGGCGGTCGGGCGGCAGGTCGTCCAGCTTGACGCGCATGGGCATTTCCACGCCTTCACCCACCACCACGCATTCCTGCGTGCGCAAGGTGGGCAGGATCTTGAGGAAACCGTCCGAGCCTTCCGGCATCGCGTGCTTGATGAAGGTCTGGTCTTTGTCGTTGCTCATGCGCAGCGCAAAGATGGTGCCGCACTGGGAGAGAATGCTTTCGGAAATTTCTGACGGGCGCTGCGTGATCAGGCCCAGTGAAATACCGTATTTACGGCCTTCCTTGGCAATGGCGGCCAGCGCCTTGCGGGTGGGGCCAAAGGCAATGGCATCGTCCTTGGGCACATAGCGGTGCGCTTCTTCGCACATCAGCAGGACCGGGGCTTGGCGCGGATCTTCCGCCCAGACGCCCGTAGCAAAGATGGTGCGGCAGACGAAGGAGATCACCACGTCCGACACTTCACCGGGCACACCTGCCATGTTGAGAATGGTCATGGGTTTGCCATTGACCGGGCGGCGCAGAATGCGCTGCAGAACCTGCACCATATTGTCAGTAATCGAGATGCCCTGGAACATGAAGGAATAGCGGCTGTCATTGCGCAGGGAGTCGATGCGGGTGAGCAGACGCAAATAGGGCTGGGCGCCTTCCGGCTTTTCCAGACGGCCCATCGCTTCTTCAATCATCTTGTAGCATTGCTGAATGCGGTAAGGTGTGGGGGTGTCCACATTGGGCACAAATTTGGCGTTTTCGCCCAAATACTGGCGGCGTGCTTCGGTAATGGCGTCCTTGATGATCAGGCGCTCGGCGTCGCTAGTATTGGTGTTCTTGGAGCAGAAAATCTCGCACATTTCCTCATGGTTCATGAACCAGTAGGGCAGCTTGAGAGAATCCTGATTGATGACTTCGGCCATGTCGCCAAAGGCAGCGCTATATTCGTTGTGCGGGTCAACCAGCACAATGTGGCCGCGCGGTAGATTATCAAGAATGGCCGACAGGATCAGCACAACCGTACTGGACTTACCAGAACCGGTGGTACCCAGAATGGAGAAGTGCTTGCCCAGCATTTCGTTGATCTTCACATAAGCGGGCACAGCTGTGTTTTGATAGAGCATACCAACGCGCACGGACGGGCGATTGGGGCGGGCATAAATGCGGCCAATTTCATCAGGCTCGGCCAGCGCAATGGGCGAGCCTAAAACCGGATAGACCGACACACCGCGCTGAAAGCGCCATTCATCGGGCGTGCGGCCGGGTAGCATTTCGCCCAGCAGGTCAATCTTGGCGGCGGCTTCAAAACCATATTCGCTAGGGGTCACATTCTGGCGCAGTTCAAGCTCGCTGATGGTGCCATACACCACGGAACCGGGCGTTTCTACCCGCACTAGACTGCCCATGCGCGGCACCCGGCTCATGTCCGATGTGGGGCTAATACCTGACGGCACCAGCACCACGCCTTCAACGACGTGACCGCTTACATGTACGATGTTCCCAATGGCTTCTGTCACAATTCACCTCTTGCCCACCCCTGCACTTTGCCTGCAGGGGGTGACAATTTGGTTAATTTTCTGCTTGAGCTCAGGCGGGCCACACGCCACAAGTAAGAGATGAGCCAGGATATCGTCGCCAGCCCTTGCATTAATATATGTCAGTTGTCGGCTGACGGATTGGTGTGCGTGGGATGTGGCCGGACCCGTGAGGAAATCGCAGATTGGCTGCCTGCCAGCGCTGCCCGGCGCCGCGCAATTGTGCAAATGGCAGCCGTGCGCAAGGCTGGTTTTGCAGGGCGTAAATAGTTAATACTGATTAATTTCTTGACTTTCAGTAAGAATTTGGTAATAATTTCAACCAATCTGCCACGGTTTGAAATTTTACCTGGCTGCCATCTGTGCAGGCGCTTCGCATATCCGGCGAAGCAAGGGTAAACTTCCAACGGCAACCAATTTAAGCCGGTTTATTCGGCAAAAGGTGGATTTGATGGTGCGAAGCTGGGTAGAAAGCCGACGCCGGGGTCTTGAGGACCCGCTGACGAACCTGACGGCTTCGGCTGCAGTGGCTGCGCCAGTTTCTGTATCAGTTTCTGGGCCGGTTTCTGGGCAGCCTGCTACATCGCCATCCGCCGTACATCCGGCTCAATCGCCTTATCAGAATAATTATCAGCAAAATCAGGCCGCAACTCCGGCGCTTGCCACGCAAGCCGCTGTGCCGGCCCAGCCCCGGTTAGCGCCGCGCGCGCAAGCGCTGGTCAGTGTTATTCGCGGTATTGGTGCGCCGCTGCAGTCAGCCGTGAGTGAAGTGGCGGCGGGTCTGCGTGATCGCGGCCAGCCCATTACCCAGACAGATGAAGCGCGGGCCTATGCCCAGCTGGTGCAGCAGGTGGTTTCCATCGGTCGCACCACCTCATCCACACTTGAAATCGGCCGTGATGCTATTGCCCGCTGGAATGGCGAGCCCCTGCGCTGGAGCGTAATGGAAGCGATCAGCGATATTGCTGGCGCGCATTTCCGGGCCACCGGGCTGCTGCAGCCCAGCGGTATTGTGGGTCAGATTGTGGCAGCAGTTGTGCAGATCGCCATTGATGGCGCCCGCCGTGAAGACATGATGCCCGGCTTGGGCAATGCCACGCAGGCCCGCTTAGGCCTTGATATGCTCAAGGCAACTCCGCCGGTGGTACATGCCATTACCCGTTTTGCCTTTGGCCGCAACCCGCTGGTGCTGGTCACAGAAGTGGCGTGGGAGCTGCAATACAAGGCAGTTGAATGTACGCGCCGCCTGCTTGCGGCTGGCTCCACACTTGATGAATGGCATGCTGTGTATGGCGCCTTTATCGTATCGGCCGGTCAGCTCTATGCTGAATCGCATTTTGCCGAGGCTGAGCGCCTGTCGCGCCTGCCGCAGCATGAGCGTAACGCCATGGGCGTTGGCGAGTTGTCGATGACCGCGGTTTGGGATGCGTTTGACCGCAAGGTTGACCTGCTCGCCAATTTTGCCGGCTACATGGCCGTACCAGCCGACAGCGGTACAGCATCGGCCCATGCGGCTGCGCCCGCCCGCATTACCTCATCCGTATAAGGCCCGTAAGGGGATCTATGAGCAACACAGTCTTGGCAGCCTGCATCTTGATTGCGGCGCAGACCTATCAGGTTCCGCCAGGGGTCATGCTGGGCATCTTGCAGGTTGAAGGTGGCCGTGTTGGGCAGGAAGTGCCCAACACCAACGGCTCACACGATCTGGGCCTGATGCAGATCAACACCATTTGGCTGGATGCGCTCTCGCGTAAATGGAATACCGACCGTTCAACCGCACGTAAGTGGGTGCGGGATGATCCCTGTGTGAATGTGGCTGTGGCTGGCTGGATCCTGCGCCAGCGCATCAATTATACCGGTGGCTTGTGGACGGGCATTGCCGGCTATCACTCCCTCACGCCTGGCATTGGCAGCCGCTATGCCACGCGCGTGCGTGATGCTATGCGCCGCTATAACCTTACCGACCGTATGGACCTGATCGCCGTTAAGTAGGCAGGTTGCTTATTATGGTTAACTCATCTACCTTTACGGCAGGAGATGAGGGCTATGTCATCAACATTGTCTGGTTTGAGAATCTGTCCGCGTCGCGGCTTCTCGCTGATCGAAGCGGCCATTGTGCTGGGGGTGATCGGTCTGGTCATTGGCGGTATCTGGATCGGCGCTGAAGCAGTCAATCGCAACCTTAAGATGAATAACACGGTCAATGGCCTCATCAGCGGGGTGCAGGATCTTCGCCGCCTGTATAAAGATGTGACAGCGACTGATTTAATTGCAGCAAACGGCCATGGCTATGTTGGCGCTGCAGTATTGGAAAGTTCACCCGGTTATTCAACCCGCCCCGGCCTGACTTTTGACCCGTTCGGGAATGGTCTTGACGTTCAGATCCGCACCACAGCGGATGGTGATGCCATCAATGTCAGCTACTATGACGTTTCGCCCGACTTTTGCATGCAGATGGTGCCGCGCCTGTCTGGCCAGAATATGGCTGATGAGCTGTACTTTATCATCATGCCGAATTCTGATTTTATCGCGCCGCCAGCCGTGCCAACATTAGCGCAGTGTACCGGTAGCGGATCTTGGGCCATCCAGTATTTCTTCAAGAAATAGTGCAGTTCCGTTGCGCCTTCCAACAAAGCGGGCTACCACATAGGTATGTCCCGCCCGCTCACTTTGCCTGCTCTTGCGCTCGCGTTGCCAGCTCTGCTGGCGGCCTTGTTTTTTGCCAGTCAGCAGCCTGAGCATAATCTGTCCTGGCGTGTGATGGATGAACGCCAGATGCAGCAAACCCAGCTTGGCGGTGACTTCCGCCTGTTCTGGGCGCAGGCACATTTAGCCGCGCAAGGCGAGGCCGCCCGCGCTTATGAGGCGCAGGCTATTGCCGCGCAGGTGCCCGTTGCCGCCCTGGGTGATGCGGTGACCGTGCGCCCTTCCTTTTATCCGCCCTATTACATGCTGCTGCTGGAGCCGTTGGGTCATCTCAGTTTTGGCTGGGCCTGGCTGGTTTACAGCTGGGGTGCGCTTTTGCTGTTGGCGCTGAGTGTTGTACTGGCCTTTCCCCGCCGGTTGGAGATGCTGGTGCTGGCGTTTGGCTTTGGCGGTGTCTGGATGACGCTCAGCTATGGTCAAAACACATTGTGGCTCACCAGTTTGTATTTGCTGTTTACGGCGTTTGGCGCCCGTCATGCCGCTGTTGGTGGCGCGGCTTTGGGGCTGGCTTCGTTCAAGCCGCATCTGGGCATTCTGGCCCCGCTGGTTTTGCTGCTGCGCCGCCAATGGGCGCTGCTTGTTATGGCCGGGTTGGTGGTTGGCGTGCTGGTTTCGGCTAGCTGGTGGCGCTATGGCGAGGGCAGCTGGCTGGCCTATCGCGACGTGATGATGGCACCGGTGCAGCGCCTTGGTGAGTTCAACAACGTCTCGGCGCATCATCTGGTCAGCCTGTATGCGGGCCTGCGTGCGCTGGGAGCTGATATGCAGGTGGCAGTTGTCGGGCATGGTATGGCGGCTGTGCTGGCACTGGGCTGTTTGTGGATGATCTGCCGCGCTACGACTGACCGTTTGTTACCCGGCGCGGCACTGGTCACCGCCGGGCTTATCATCACGCCGCATGTTTATGCTTATGATCTGGCCTTGTTGCTGGTGCCGCTGCTGGTGCTTGTGCAGCGCTGCCAGAGCCGGGGCTGGGGCGTGGCGGATATCTGCATTATTGTGCCGGTTTATATTGTGCCGTTTTTCATCACGCCGCTGCAGCACCAATTGCGCGCACCGCTCATGCCGTTCATGCTGCTATCCCTGCTGATGTTGCTGACCCAGCACGCCCTACACGACAGGACACACCATGAAGATTGAGGCCAATTTCAATATCAATTATCGCCGGATTTTGATGCTGGTGGGTGTGGGCATCATGCTGGTGGCGTTGGCCATGTTTGCGGTCGATATTTCGCGGCAGGAAAATCTCAATCACTATCCCGGCCACCCGCTGGGCGGTGATTATATGCAGTTCTGGGCCTGCGCCCGGCTGGTGGTGCTGCATATTGCAGAAGGCGCCTATCAGATGGAATGGCTCACGCGGATGATTGCAACGGTCAACCTCTCTTATGCCGATCATACACATGGCATCTCGGTGCTCAACAACCCGCTCTATTATCCGCCGGTCTATCTGCTGTATCTGGCACCGTTTGGCTATCTTCCGTATTTTGCGTCATTCCTGACGTTTTTTGTCAGCACGGCAGCGCTGTACTTTGTGGGTTTGGGGCAGTTGTGCCGTGGCCAGCGTTGGCTGCTGGTGTTGATGCTGGGGTTTGCCGGGGTCTGGCTCAATCTCGTGTCGGGTCAGAATGGGTTGCTAACAGCTGGCCTGTTGGCGCTGGGCTTGGCCTGGTTACCGCGCCATGCCACGGTCGCGGGCATTTTCTTTGGCTTGATGTGTTTTAAGCCGCATCTGGGCATGCTGATTCCATTTGCGCTGCTGGCGGGCCGTGAGTGGCGCGCCTTTTTCTTTGCTGCGGTGACGGTGATCGGGCTGGTGTTTTATTCGCTGGCTGTGTTCGGGCCGGATGTCTGGTTTTTATCAACCATCGGCAGCCAGTTTGCCGTGAAGGTGCTGGCTGAAGCTGCCTATTTATGGAAGCGCATGCCAACGCTTTATGCCTTGCTGCGGTTGCAGGGGTTTGATTTTAGCGTAGCACTCATAGCCCAGATCCTGCTGGGCATGCTCACCAGTGTGGCGGTCATGTGGGTGTGGGCCAAGAGCCGCAATAGCCGTTTGCGTGGCATGGCGCTGGCCGCCGGTGTGCTGCTCGCTACGCCCTTCGCTTATGATTACGATTACGCCATTTTAGGAATCTGCTTTGTCCTGCTGGTGCAGGAAGGGCTCGCCGGGGAGAAGGGGCCGCTTTGGTACCCGCTTGAGCGACTCGGTCTGGCGCTAGCGTTCGTCTGGCCGGTTCTGATTAACCGGATTGGCGGGCTGACCTATGGCCTGACCGGAATTTACTCACAGGTTGGCTTTGTTATGCCGCTGTTTCTGTTGCTGTTTGCCATGCGGCGGGTGCAGGCTGCGGCAAAGGTTGCAGAAAAACCCGCAGCTACGCTAGAACAGGCGGCATGAGCAGCGCCGAAAGTCTCCCCGCCGAGGGCGGTAAAATCACCCCCATGATGGCCCAGTATCTGGCCGTCAAGCAGGCCCATCCCGGGTTGCTGCTGTTCTATCGCATGGGCGATTTTTACGAGCTGTTTTTTGACGATGCAGTGGCGGCCAGTCAGGCGCTTGATATTGCGCTGACCCGCCGGGGCCAGCATCAGGGGCAGGACATTCCCATGTGCGGCGTGCCGGTGCATGCGCATACCACTTATGTGGCGCGCCTGATCAAGGCGGGCTTTCGCGTTGCCATCTGCGAGCAGACTGAAACACCGGAAGAGGCCAAAAAGCGCGGCAGCAAGGCGCTGGTTGAGCGGCGCGTGGTGCGTATCATTACGCCCGGCACGTTGACGGAAGATACGCTGCTTGATGCCCGCAGCAATAATTTCATCGCCTGCGTTTTGGCGCAAGGTCAGGGGGAGTTGGCGCTGGCCAGTTGTGACCTTTCCACCGGCCAGTTTGAGGTTGAGACTTTTGCCCGCCGCCAGCTGGGTAACGCGCTGGCCCGCATGAGCCCGCGTGAGCTGCTGCTGCCCGATACCTTGGCGCAGTCTGACGATATCCGCCCCATGCTGGATGAATCCGGTATTGCCATCACCACATTGCCGCTGGTGCGGTTTGATGCCTGCAATTGCCGGGACCGGCTGCTGGGTTTTTATGGCGTGGCCACGACCGATGCCTGGGGTAGCCTGAGCATTGGCGAGGTCAGCGCAGCTGGCGCGCTGCTTGATTATATCCTGCTCACACAGATTGAAGCGCGCCCGGCCTTGTTGCCGCCGCGCCGCCAGCTGGCCACCGGCCGTCTGGAGATTGACGCTGCCACCCGCCGCAATCTGGAGCTTGTGCAAACAGTCAGTGGTGAGCGCAGCGGTAGTCTGCTCAGTGTGATTGATCAAAGCGTGACCGCTGTTGGCGCCCGCCTGCTGGCGGCGCGGCTGTCGGCCCCGCTGACGGATGTAGCGGCGATCAGCCGCCGCCATGATTCTGTCGCCTTTTTCATGGCTGATGAATCGCGCCGCATTCAGTTGCGCAGCGCCTTGCGTGAAACGCCGGATCTGGAGCGCGCGCTGGCGCGTCTGGCACTGGGCCGGGGCGGCCCGCGTGATCTGGCCGCCATCCGTGATGCGCTCATGGCTGCACAGCAGATTTATATCAGCCTCAGTCCCGCGCCGCTGCCGGATGAGCTGAAGAGTGAAGTTGATTGCCTGCAGGGTTTTACTACTGTGGTCGATGAATTGCGGCGGGCGCTGGCGGCTGAGCTGCCGGTGCTGACGCGTGATGGCGGTTTTATTGCCGGTGGCTATCATCCGCCGCTGGATGAGATCCGCCTGATGCGCGATGAAGGCCGCCGTCTGATCGCCGCGCTGCAGGGCCGTTATGCGCAGGAGACGGGCCTTTCAACCCTCAAGATCAAACATAACAATATCATCGGCTACCATGTGGAAGTGTCAGCCGCGCAGGCCGACAAGTTGCTGGCGCCGCCGCTCTCGGCCACCTTTATCCACCGTCAGACCATGGCGGGGGCCGTGCGCTTTACAACAACCGAGCTGGCCCAGCTTGAGCGTGATCTGGCGCAAGCCGCGACGCGCGCACAGGCACTGGAGGTTGAGCTGTTCGAACAGTTGCGCAGCCGCATTCTGGCTGTGCAGGATGATCTGAGCATGGCAGCTCATGCGCTGGCCGTGCTGGATGTGACGGCCGGTCTGTCCGAGCTGGCTGCACATCAGCGCTGGTGCCGCCCGGTGGTGGATGACAGCACAACGTTTGTCATTACCGGGGGTCGCCATCCAGTGGTTGAAGCTGCGCTGCGCGCCAAAGCAGGCCCGGCCTTTGTCGCAAATGACTGCAATTTGAATGACAGCCAGCGCCTGTGGCTGCTGACCGGCCCCAACATGGCGGGTAAGTCCACCTTCCTGCGCCAGAATGCGCTGCTGGTGGTGCTGGCGCAGCTGGGGGCTTATGTCCCGGCGACTGCCGCACATATCGGCGTGGTGGATAAATTGTTCAGCCGTGTGGGCGCGGCCGATGATCTGGCGCGGGGCCGCTCCACCTTTATGGTTGAGATGGTGGAAACCGCCACCATCCTTAATCTGGCTACGCCGCGTTCGCTGGTGATTCTCGATGAAATCGGCCGGGGCACGGCTACTTATGACGGCCTGTCCATCGCGTGGGCGGTGGTGGAGCATGTGCATAACATCAGCCGGTGCCGCGGCTTGTTTGCTACCCATTATCATGAGCTGACCGCGCTACAGGCCCAGCTGCCCCACCTTTATTGCGCCTCCATGCGCGTGAAGGAGTGGAAGGGTGAGGTGGTGTTCCTGCATGAAGTGGGCGCCGGGGCGGCTGACCGCTCCTATGGCTTGCATGTGGCCAAGCTTGCGGGTCTGCCCGCCAGCGTGCTCAAGCGCGCGGCTTCTATTTTGAGTGATCTGGAAGCTAAGGGGAGCGCTTCTTCTTCGGCGGCGACTTTGCCGCTGTTTGCTTCGGCCGCTTCTGTTGCTTCGCCCGCCCCGGCGACAGCTGATTCAACGCCAGCTTGGGTGGAATCGGTAATCGCGGAAATAGAAGCCATTGAGCCGGACGCTTTGACGCCGCGCGCTGCGCACGATTTGCTTTACCGCCTGAAGGCGCTGACGGCTGGGTTGCCCGGCGCTGCTCAGTAACAGGCTTGGTCTTTGCCGTTTTAGCAAAAGCCTGACTTGGGCTTTGCGTCTTGTCTTTTTGTGCAGACGGATCCTGTGCAGCTGGCTTTTGCGCGGGCGATTTGGGCGGCTTGCTGGCGCCCGCCTTTTTCTTTTTGTTCTTGGATTGAGCCGGTTTCTTGCCAGCCGGTTGTGTCTTGCTGTTAAAGGCGGGGCTGGCCGGTATGACTGGCGCGGCCACCGGCGCTGCTTGAGGTGGCATTTGCTCAGCTGTTACGGTAGCTGCCGAATGCGCGGCTTGCTCAAACAGCGGCATGGGGCCGGGCTTGGGGGCTGGGCGCAGCGTCTCGTAAAAGGTGAGGCAGGCCTCGGTCATCTCAATCCGGTAGCGCTGCTGCTCGGAATCATCCAGCGGCCAGTCGTGATATTTGCGCAAGTCAGCGCGCGCATCGGCCACGGCCTTATCAATCGTGCGGTATTTGGGAACCGGAAAACCCCGGCTGTTGGTGGCCGGAACGGTCAGGCGCTGGCGTACATATTCATCAAGCTGCTCACGTGCGCGTGGGTTCTTGATGTATTGTTTGCCATCCACCTTCTCACGCTCATACAGCACAATGCGGCCTAAGCGTGCCATGCTCAGGCCATGTTCAAACAGCGCCATTTGCTCGGCGTATTTTTCGGGATTGGTGGCTTTGAGTGTCGCATCGGGCCGTTTAAACAAGGCCTGAATCTGATCGACCGCCCAGTCTTTTTCTTCCCACGGATGGCTATGAAAAAAGCCGACGAGTGTGCGCAGCTGCCCCATCTCAAACTGCGGAATGTTGAGCGACATGGCGTTGTGCAGCCGGTCTTCCATCAGCGGGGTGCCAGTATCGCGCTCGTCGTAAATCTGTTCCATTAGGCGCGAGGCCCGCAGGGTGAAGTCGCGATTATTGAGGATCAGCTCATGGCGGTGTTCCAACTCGCGGCGGATCAGGGCCTGCTCATCCATCGTGCTGACGCGCCCTTGCTGCGCCAGGGTGAGGTCGGCCTTGTCAGCGGCGCTGAGTTGTTCTGGTGGAATTGCCGTCAGACGCTCAAGGCGCGCCGCTGGTGCCAATGCCAGATCAGCCGCTTCCTGTGCGCTGAGTTTCTCGGCCGGTATTTTAGCTAGCCGTTCCAGCCGGTGATACCAGAGCTGGCCTAAACGGGCATCGCGCAGTTTGTGTACGGTAATTTCACGTTCGGTGTAGTCGGCGCCCGGCTCGGCCAGCGGGGTGGTGACTGGATCATCCGTATAGGGCCACAGCACCGGGTGATCGTTGGTTTTCATGATCTGGAAGGGTTTGTCACTGCCGGTGATACGCAGGGCGTCGAGCAGTTTGTTGTCACCCATGCGCAGGAACGGCTCAGGGTCGTGCACCAGATTGAAGATCAGCGTTTCCGGGCGTGACTTCTTGTGATTGGTGGCGGCGCCTTCACGAAAACGCCATTCATCCTTATGGGTCACGCTGCAGAAGGCGCTGACATAGTAGCTGGTGGCGTCCGGCTTGGTCCATTGGAACACCGGATTGCGCATGAGGAAATTGCGCACGCCGCCATTGGTGGTCAGTTCATGCAGGCGCTCCCATGCCAGCGGGTCACGCTCCTTCAAACGCTTACCCAGTTTGACAGTGGCCAGCACGTCGTTAAGCGCGTCGTGGGCGCCTTCAAGTGAAATGCCGTTGCTCAGGCTCATTTCACCGAGCTTGAGGCTGGGTTTGTCGCCATTGCGGCCCTGTCCGCCATTGCGTTTGGGAAACACAATCTCGCTGGTGGGGTTAAAGCAATAAGCGGCTTTGGCCACGCGCATCAAATCCCCGGAGTGGTTGTTGATGTTGGTGGTCAGGTAAATATCGCCCAGTGTGCGCCACATCATCTGACGTACCATGGCGCGGTCAAACTTCATGTTCCAGGCATAGAAGTCGATACCGCCGGGAAACTGGCGCGTCCATTCATCAATGCTGCGTGCCAGATCATATTCGGTCATCTTGGCGTCATCGAGCGTGTTGGGGTGAATGCGCGTGGTGACCAGCGCACCGGCCGAAGGCACAATGTTGGGCTTGCGCCGGGCGCGCAGGTCAATTGTGCTCAGCTGGTTGAAGTTCTCGTCCACCGCAACGGCAGCAAGCTGAAGGACCTGATCATAGCGTTGCTCAACACCGCGTTCCTCAACCATGCCCGAGGTCTCGGTGTCGAAAAAGACGAATACACGTCCCATCCGCCCTCACTGTTCTAAGGCCGGTTTGTTCCAGCCCCTTTTGTATCGTATCTGGATAAGGGGGAATAACGTGGCTGTCGAGTCAGGACTTGGTTAACGCTGCCGATTTTTAGACGTGCGGTGATTCCGGCACGCGGGCGGCGCGGCGCAGCAGACCTAGCTGCAGAATAATAAACAGCAGGGGGTACAAACCAATTTTGTAATCTTCATTAATCGGCAGCAGGATGAGCGGGGCCAGCCAGCTGAACGCCAGCAGGGCGCGCTCACCGGTAAGCCAGCGGGTCGACTCGGCTTCTTTCAGCCAGAGCAGCAGCGGCACCGCCAGAATCGCCAGATCGTAATGAAAGACATGGGGCGTCGCCATCAGCATGGCAATGCCCAGGCTGGCGCCGCGTACACGGGCACTGGTGCGGGTATCGGCCCACAGGGCCAATGTAAAAATGGCGGCCAGTGCGGTGGAGAGTGCCTGCGCCTGATAGGCATAACTGGCATCCCAGCCCGCCATACGCACCATGCTGAAGGCCGAGACCATGCGTGGCAGCGACAGGCTGGAATTTTCCAGTAATCGGAACGGATGCGGAATATTGGCAATAAAAGCCTGCCAAGGGGCAGCGCCCAAAACAGCCACACTCAATCCCGCAAATAGCAGGACAGACAGCCCCGCCCCGATCATGGCCGCCCAGCGGCGCTTGGCCAGCAGGGCGAGTGGCAGCATGAGGCCTAATTGCGGTTTGTAGCTCAGCAGGCCCCAGATCAGGCCGCCTACCAGAGAGCGGCGCGGATTGGGTTTATCGATGGCGAGCAGGCCGCCTGCCAGCAGGGCGGCGGTGATAAAGGCATTTTGCCCGCTTAGAAAGTTCAGCCATACCGCTGGGTAAGACAGCACAAACAGCAGTGTGCTCCAATGCGGGCGCAGGCGGTAGAGCACCAGCAGATAAATCAGCAGGGTGCTGAGGATGAAAACGGCCAGCGCCGTCAGATAAGGCAGGCTGCCCAGCGGAAGCAAGACCAGCAGGAAGGTGGGCGGATAATGCCATAAAGTGGTGGCAGTATTGGTCGGTACCGCCACATGGTGGGCGGCAAAAATGGTGGCCTGATTGTAAGCGCCAGCGGCATTGCCGGTATGGGCCAGCCAGGCCGCGCTCCATAGGGAGATAAAGTCAGCGCCCAGCGGCATGCCGTTAGGGGCAATCAGGTCAGGCCCGGTATCGGCCACCATGTGCCAGACCTGCAGCAGCGACATCAGCAGGACCAGCGCTGCAAGCGCAAGGACGGTCAGGTTGAAAGCCAGCCGGATCAGGTCGGGCAGGGGAGTCGACAGGGGAGTCGACAGGGGGGTCGAAAGGGAGGTGGGCTTATTTGTCATTTGGTTGCGCTCGCGAAATATCAGTATAAGCTCCGGCCATGAGTTTCAAGCGTGCCTTCTTCACCGTTGGTGGATTTACCCTGCTTAGCCGCTTTGTCGGCTTCATTCGCGATGTCTGCGCTGCCAACATTCTGGGCGCGGGTATGGCGGCGGACGCCTTTTTTGTGGCGCTACGCCTGCCTAACCTGTTCCGCCGCCTGTTTGCCGAGGGGGCGTTCACCATTTCCTTCGTGCCGCTCTTTACCACTGAGCTCAAAGAAGATGAGCAGAAGGCCCGCTCGTTTGCCCAAGAAGCGCTGGCCATTCTGGTCAGTACCCTGTTGGTTTTCACCCTGCTGATGATGATTTTCATGCCGTGGGTCATGCATGTGATTACGCCGGGCTATGCAGACGATGCCGAGAAGTTCAACTTTGCGGTCGAGCTGTCGCAGATCACGTTTCCGTATCTGTTCCTTATTTCCATTGCGGCGCTGCTGGGCAGTATTCTTAACGCGCTGGGCCGGTTCGGGCCGTATGCGGCCTCACCCATTGCCTTCAATCTGGTGCAGATCGCGGCGCTGATTATCTGGAACGATAACGAGATGACCGCCGCCCGCGCGCAGGCCTGGGCAGTCACCCTCTCTGGTGTGGTGCAGTTGCTGTGGCTCATGGTGTCCATGCACCGTGCGGGTTGGCACCTCAAGCTGCGCCGTCCGCAGCTTACCCCGCGCATCCGCAAGCTGCTCAAGCTGGTGGGGCCGGGCGCGCTGGGCGCTGGCGTCATTCAGGTCAATATCTTCATCGATATGGTGCTGGCCAGTAAACTGCCGGAAGGCGCCATCTCTTATCTGTCGTATGCGGACCGCCTGTTTCAGCTGCCGGTGGGCGTGATTGGTATTGCTATTGGTACTGCGCTGCTGCCCACCCTTAGCCGCACGCTGCGAGATCATCCCGGCCACCATGCCTTGCATGAGCAAAACCGCGCGGTTGAATTTGGCCTCTATCTAGGCTTGCCGGCGGCGGTAGCGCTCGGGGTTATTCCCGGCCCCATTCTGGCGGTGCTGTATGAGCGCGGTGCGTTTACGCCAGAAGTCACGCATTTCGTAGCCTATGCGCTGGCGGCCTATGCGCTTTCCATTCCGGCTTATATGGTCAGCAAGGTGCTGACAGTGGCGTTTTATGCGCGTGAGGATACCCGCTCGCCCTTCATCATCGCGACGCGCACCGTGGTGGTGAACACCACGTTCAGCATTATTGTATTGTATGCCTTGATGCATAGCGGCCATGAAAACATCGCCCATGCAGGGTTGGCGCTGTCCACCGCTGTCACGGCATGGCTTAATGTTTATCTGCTCACCCGCCGCCTCAAGGCGCTGGGGCATTATAAGGCCGACCGCCAATTGTGGCGCAATATCGGCGGTATGCTGCTGTCAGCTGCCGTGATGGGCTTGCTGCTGTTTATTGGCCATGCCCTGCTGGCCTCGTGGTTCAGTGGCTCTCTCTTTGTGCGCGCGAGTGCGCTGGCGCTGCTTGGTAGCGTGGGGGCGAGTAGCTATCTACTGCTGGCGCATCTGACCGGTGCGCAGCGCTTGAATGACGTGTTCAAGATGCTGAAGCGCCGCCCGCCCAAAGGCGCGCCGCCACCCAGTGTGAGTGAGTAACGCACCCGCTTACTTTGGGATAGGTGGACGCCCCGGCTGACGGGGCCGCAGAAGTATGATATTATGAGCTTTTACGGGTTTATCGCGTGCTGCAAGTCTATCTGCCCATAGCCGAAATGGCCATTTCAGCCCCCCTGCTGGTTGTGCTGGGGGTGGGGATTGGCTTTTTGTCCGGGCTGTTTGGCATTTCCGGCGGCTTCATGCTGACTCCGCTGCTGATTTTTCTGGGCGTGCCACCGGCCATTGCCGTAGGGACGCAGGCCAGTCAGGCGGTGGCTTCTTCGTTTGCTGGTATGCTCACCCATCGCCGCGCACGGAATGTGGATGTGCGCTTGGGCCTGTTCATGCTGACCGGTAGTGCTGTGGGCACGCTCATGGGCAGCTGGCTGTTTGGCTGGTTCAAACAGGTGGGTCAGGTCGATTTCATTATCGCGCTGCTCTATGTCGGCTTGCTCGGCACCATTGGCGGCATCATGGTGGTAGAAAGCTCCCGCTCGCTCATGCGCCAGCGGCAGAATCCGTCAGCTTTGCCAGCGGCCCGGCAAGTGCCGCAGCTATTACAGCGCCTGCCGTTTAAAGTTTATTTCCCGGCCTCGGGCCTGACCATCAGCATTTTTGTGCCGTTCTTATTGGGCATTATGACGGGTGTGACCACGGTCATCCTCGGTTTGGGCGGTACGTTGCTGGTGCCCGCCATGATCTATCTGCTGGCGATGCCCACTACGCTGGTGGCGGGCACGTCCCTGTTTCAGGTGATCTTTACGTCTGGCGCGGCGGCCGCTTTGCATGCCATTAACCACCATACGGTTGATATTGTGCTCTCGCTGATGCTGATGCTAGGCAGCGCGATTGGCGCGCAGTTCGGCACCCGTTTTACCGGGCGTATGCGGCCGGATCTGGCGCGCTGGATCCTCTCGCTCATTTTACTGCTGATTGCCTTCAAGCTGCTGATCGACCTCACGGTGCCGCCGATCATGCCGTATAGCTGGGAGGTGGTGTCATGATCCGTCAGACCTTCCTTTTAGCTGCTCTCGTTTTGGCTCTGCGCGCGCCCGCTTATGCGGCGGATGAGCCTGTGTCAGCAGCAGCGCCCCCCGCGAGCGAGATTATTGCTGACGTCTCCATCCGCCATATTGCGGTTACGGCTGGTTTTAACGGGGCCGATACCACTTTGTTCGGGGCGCTGCCGGAAAATGGTGATGTGATCGTGACCGTTACCGGCCCGGAAGCGGAAATTGTCGTGCGCCGCAAGGAGCAGGTGCTAGGGGTCTGGCTCAATCGCAATAATGTGGTGTTTGGCCGGGTGCCGGGTTTTTACTGGTATGCATCCTCGCGTCCGTTGACCGATATTGCGCCAGAAGCCTGGCTTGCCAGCAATCGTATTGGCAGCGCCCATTTGCGCTTTAACATTGATAATGCATCAGATTATGGCGACCTGCCGGTATTTCAGGCGGCGCTTTTGGATCTGCGCATGCGCGCGGGGCTATATGCCAGTGCGCCAGCGCAGGTCACGGTTATGGGCGGGCGGTTGTACCGAGCGGATGTGCATATTCCGGCCGATGCGCCGACAGGTGAGTATATTTTAACCACCTATCTTCTTCAAAATGGCCAGCTTATCGGCAGTCAGCGCACACCCTTGACCCTTCGCAAAGAAGGCACCATGTCCAGTGTAAGCGTAATTGCCGAACGCAACGCGATCAGCTATGCCATTCTCGTGCTGGCGCTGGCCCTGTTAACGGGTTGGACCAGCGCAGTGTTAATGCAACGGAGCTGACCCCATGCCGGTGGAACCCTCGCTGCGAAAAGTTCTGGTGCTGGTGAACAATCACCTCAGCACACGTGCCGCCGTCAGCTGGGCGGCACACTGGGCCATGCGTACGGGTGATGAGATCGTGCTGTTGCACGTGATCGAGCCGGACGCGCTCCTGAATATCGGCATGATCCAGGATGTGGTGCGGGCCGAAGCGTGGCAGGCGGCCGAGCGGTTGCTGGGCACCTTCTCGGGTCTGGCGGAACGTCTGACCGGGCATCCGCCAGTGCATTTGATCCGTGAGGGCCCGCTGAAGGAAACGGTGCGGGCCGTGGTGAAGGAGCAGGAAGAGCATCTCTCCATGCTGGTGCTGGCCGCCAGCCACCGTGAGAAAGGCCCGGCGCCGCTGATCGGCTATCTGGCCAGCCGCATGGGCAGCCGTGTGCGGGTGCCGCTGGTGCTGGTGCCCGGCTCACTGACATTGGAACAGATCGACGAGATCAGTTAGGATTTTTTGATGTTTATACAGACTGAAGCCACACCCAATCCGGCCACCCTTAAATTCCTGCCCGGCCGCACCGTGATGGAGCAGGGCACTGCAGATTTCCGCACGGCAGATGAAGCCACGATTTCTCCGCTGGCCCAGAGCCTGTTTGCGGTTGAAGGTGTCACGGGCGTTTATCTGGGGGCAGACTTCATCACCATCAGCAAGGCTGATGCCGTAGAGTGGTTGCTGCTCAAACCCGCTGTGCTTGGCGCGATCATGGATCATTTCATGTCAGGCCGCGCGGTAATGACCGGGACGGCGCAAGCCGCGCATGCCGATGGCGCTGACAGTGAGATTATCGATCAGATCATTGACCTGCTGGACACCCGCATCCGTCCGGCTGTGGCACAGGATGGCGGCGATATTACCTTTGTACGCTATGAAGATGGCGTGGTGTATCTAGCCATGCGCGGCGCCTGTTCGGGCTGCCCCAGCTCAACTGCGACGCTTAAAAACGGGATTGAGAACCTGATGCGCCATTATATTCCTGAAGTGCAGGAAGTTCGGGCGGCCTGATGTATTGGCTAGGCATTGATACCAGCGGTGTTGAGCTGTGCGTCTGTCTGCTGGCTGATGATGTTGTGCAGTTCCGCAAAACATATGGTGAGCGCCGCCAGCAGGGTGATGTGCTGTTTCCGCTGATCGACGAAGCGCTAGCCAGCGCTGCGCTTACCCTGCAAGATCTGGCCGGGCTGGCGGTTGTTACCGGTCCCGGCTCGTTTACCGGGCTGCGGCTTGGCTTGGCTGCTGCGCAGGGTTTGGCCAGAGCGTCGGCGCTAAAGGTGGCGGGTTATGACCGTTTTACGTTGCTGCGCGGGGCGCTGGCGGGTCAGCCTGCGGCCATCGTGCTGGATTCCCTGCGCGAGGAGCTGTTTGTGCAATTGCCCGATCAGGCACCAGCCATGCTGACCGCTTCTGACATAGCTGCACAATGGCCCGGCCCGGTCTGTGGTGATGGCGCCGGGTTGATAGCGGGCCGCCCTGTTCTTGAGGTGCCAGACGCAGCCGCGCTCGCCGCGCGGCAAATGGCTAAGGATGTGGTTAGCGGTGCCGCCTTGCCGCCTTTGCTCCCTTGTTATATGCGCGCGCCGGATATTACGAGCCCGGCATGAGCTGGCAATTTTCTGATATCCCGAAAACAGAGGCTGATGCGCTGGCAGCTGTGCATGCACGCTGCTTTCATGCCGATGAAGTGTGGTCAGCGGCCGCGCTGCGCGCCAGCTTGCAGCAGCCGGATGTGATCGCCCTTCAGGTGCGCGGCGCAGACGGCGCCTTGGCCGGATTTATATTAGGCCGTGTCGCGGCGGATGAGGCCGAGATTTTGACCTTGGCAGTTGATCCTGCTTATCAGCGTCAACAGCTGGGCCGTCAGTTGGTAACGCAGCTGATGCAGCAGGCGCAGGCGCGCGGCGCAGCGCGTTTGTTTTTGGAAGTGGCAGATAATAATCAGCCCGCCCAAGCGCTTTACGCCGCGGCGGGGTTTGTGCAGGTGGGGCTGCGCCCCGCTTATTATGCCAGCGGGGCTGGGGCCTTATTGCTGGCGCGCGATTGTACCGCAAAGAAATAATCTTTTATTATCAAATACATTACCAAAAAGGCTATGATGGCAGCGCGGGTTTTTCTTGCGTGTGACATAGCCTTGCGTGCTAAAAGTCCGCATCATGAATCCGAACCTCAAGTTAGTGACGCCGGAATCAGCCGGGCGTCCGGTCTATATCCGCTATGGCACCATGGAAATCCGCTTGGCTGAAAATGCAGCCGAGATTGAAGCGGCGCAGCGGCTGCGCTGGCGTGTTTTCTATGAAGAGATGAAGGCCAAGCCCTCGGCTGAAGCGGCTGCCGTACAGCGCGACTTTGACCGCTATGATGATTTCTGTGACCATCTCATCGTGCTTGATGGCGGCCAGGTGGTGGGCACCTACCGCATGATCCGCCGGTCAGTGGCGCAGCTCCATGGCGGCCATTACAGCGCTAGCGAGTTTTTCCTCAAGCCGGTGCTCGATTATGCTGGTGAAATTCTGGAAGTGGGCCGCTCTTGTGTCGATCCGGGCTTTCGCACGCGTGGCACCATGCAGCTGCTCTGGCAGGGCATTGCCGCTTATGTTTTCCATTATGACATTACATTGCTGTTTGGCTGCGCCAGCCTGCCCGGGACGGACCCGGCTGCTTTAGCGCTGCCGCTGTCGTACCTGCATTATCATCATCTGGCGCCGCCTGCTATTTGCGTGCGCGCGCTGCCAGAGCGCTATGTAGACATGCGCCGCATGGACCCCAGCGCCATTGACCCGCGTCAGGGCTTTGGTAGCTTGCCGCCGCTGATCAAGGGCTATCTGCGTCTGGGTGGTTTTGTCGGCGAAGGCGCCGTGATTGACAGCGAGTTTGGCACCACCGATGTGTGCATGATCGTCAAGCGCGAGACAATTTCCGACCGCTACATGAAGCATTATGAGCGCAAGCACTCCGAGGGCGATCTGGCATGATGCGTGCGCTGCTGCGGTTGACGGTCTATCTGACCTTCACGCTGCTATGCATGCCGTTTCAGGCGTTTTTTCTGCTGGTGGCGCCGCCGCTCGCCAAGCGTTTTCCGGTCTGGTATCACCGCCGCTGCATGCGGTTGTTTGGCATTACGGTTGAAGTTGTCGGCCAGCCGAGCGCGCAGCATCCCTGTCTGTATTTATCCAATCACAGCTCGTATCTGGATATTCCGGTGCTGGGCAGCCTTATGCCCATCTGCTTTGTGGCCAAGGCCGAGGTGGCGCGCTGGCCGCTGTTTGGTCAGCTCGCCAAATTGCAGCAGACCCTGTTTATTGATCGCCGCACCAGTCAGGTGGCCGCTGGGCAAAGTGCGTTGGCAGCGCGTTTAAAGGCAGGAGATGATCTGGTGTTGTTTCCGGAAGGTACCAGTAGTGACGGTATGCGCGTGCTGCCGTTCCGCCGGGCCTTGTTCCAGACCGCGCTGGATCACGCCAAGGGCCTGCAACTGACGTTGCAGCCAGTTTCCATTTATTGTGCCGGGATGGACGGCACGCCAGCCGACCGCTCAGCGCGCCAGCTCTATGCCTGGTTTGGCGATATGGATTTGCTGCCGCATCTGTGGCGTTATTGTCATTTGCGTAGCAGCACCATTCGGGTGGTGTTCCACCCGCCGCTGGATTCCAGCGCTCATGCTGATCGTGTCACACTCGCGGCAGAGGCCGAGCGCGTGGTGGCCGCTGGTCTGGCCAGCGAACAAGCGGCCTGATTTGACCCTGATTAATTCGGCTGGTTCTTTGCGTTACGCCGCGCCGCTGCATCAGCCAGGTTGATGACTTTGGCGGACGGGCGGGGCTGAGTCGCACGCGGTCCGGATGATTTGAAGTTCCAGCTTGGTGTGATCCGGCGCAGG